>Ga0099364_10000032_pt1 | contig 197689 bp, 165 predicted proteins | sample TergutTh196P3_FD_73070 | JGI IMG/M metagenome (GOLD analysis project Ga0099364, IMG submission 73070) | Microcerotermes parvus P3 segment gut microbial communities from Pointe-Noire, Republic of the Congo - Th196 P3 | ecosystem: Host-associated > Arthropoda: Insects > Digestive system > Gut ... | reverse complement strand
ATATCCTGATACTTCCCTGACGATAGTCGCAGTCATTCAGCACGGCGCGTAAGTTTCCGTTTCCGGCGCCGTATATATGCCCGACAAGCCCGCCTAACTTAATACCCAGATGCGTGCCTAGACGACCAGGAATGCCACTAATACCAATAAATGGGGTATCACTGCTTCCCGCTGTTATGTCCCCCACAACACGTGCTTTTTCTACTCTAACCGCGCTGCCAATAGCATTTGGATTACCGCCTCCAGCAATGGTGGTGGCAGTAGACGGATTAGGATTGCCCATGCTTCCGGCAATGCCGCCGATATAGGCGTTGCCTGTTTGGGCGTTTGTCCCTGCTGTTTTGAATACGGTAAGATTAAGACCGCTGTAGGCGTTGTTTATACTTGCGGTGCAATGTGCGGTTCTTCCCATCAATCCGACAAGGCCGCCTGCAAAAATATTGTTGTTTCCGCTGACGCTGATCGCGCCTTTAACCAACACATTTTCAAGCCGCGCCGTCCCTTGCACTGTTCCTGCCATGCCGCCGAATTGCGCCTCGCCTGTGCGGGTTACGGTAACTGCTCCGCCCGTGGCTGTTTCATACATCACCGTCAAGTCGCGCACTGTGCCGCCATTAACAACGCCGAACAGCCCCATATCGGCTGCGGTGCTCATGCCGGTAATCGTAACCGTATGCCCGTTGCCGTAGAAATTGCCGGTGAATGTAAAATTGGGGTCGTGGTCGGTAAGAACAATGTTACTATTGGCAAGCACAAAGTTTTTATTACCTGATAAGAGCGATCCGCTTATTGTACCGGTAAGATGTTCCAAAGGAAGGTACATTACGCCACCTGTGGTAATAACACTTTCCGCTGTTGCCATGTCAGGTATGTTGTATACCCATATCGGCCCTGCTGTCATTGGCCCTGCGATGTTTTGCGTAACTACGCTGATTTTGTAGCCGTATACATTGGATACCGCCTCGCCTTCCCTTACCCGGTTGAATACTATCTGCGGTACGGTGAAGCTATACGCCCCTGCTCCCCGGCTTCTGGTAATGGTCTGCGTTCCTTCCTCAATGTCGCCGCTTGCGCTTGCCCGGTAGGTCGTTATCACAATTTCCGGATATGGGTAGGTTCCGACAGCGGAAGTCCAGCCGGAAGGCTCGTCCCAGCTTATGGTAATTCCGTCTCCGTTTGTGTTGCAATAGGCTTTTATTCCCGTAACCGTTTCTTTTACGGCGGTGGAATACATCACCCTTAACCCTGTTGCCGTCCAGTTAGGCGTAATGTTGCCGAGTGTGTCCTCGTACTTTACATAGACCCGGTATTCGGTTCCTTCAACCAGAGCTGATAAATTTGCAAGCGTCCATGTATTGGTATTCACCGATTGTTTGGGCATGGTTATTGTTTCTGTTGCAGCATTTACGCCTATCATTGCGTGCCAGATCAGGGCGTCACTCTCGTCCATAGTCCAGGGCAGGCTGTAGGCGCGGCTTGCCGCTATGCCCCCTTCTCCGCCGTTGTCAACTATGCCGGACAGGCCGTTCAGGGTCAGGGTCATTGCTACACCTGTGCCGTACACATACACGCCGTTGTCCATTGAAGATTGGCCTGTTAGGGCGGGCAGCGGGTTCTCTACATCGGGGGCGGCGTTGTCCATGACGACTGTTACATAGCGGCCTTCGGATACTGCCTCGTTTACCGGCATTTCCTCGACTGCGGGACTACCGTCATACCAGGGGAGCACTGCCAGTTGTACAATTCCTGACAGCGCGGTTTCCAGTGTGTGCGTAATGGTAAACTCGCCTCCGGCAAGTGATACGCCGGGTCCCGGATACAGGTACGTTGTTTCATTGGTGCTGCCGGGGTTTAAATCAAAACCCCGCAGGCTGAACAGGCGGCGTTCTACGATGATGATTTTGTTCGGGTTGCTGTCGGGGGCGTCCTCCGGCGCTTCCACAGTGAAGCGGATATATACGGTATTTTTGGTGTTGTTTGTGTTTTGCGTAAAACGGCGGTCTATGTCGGGGCGGGAGAATTCGGCGTCCCTGAAATAGCCGCTTGCGGAGCTTTCGCTTGCCCTTACGTTTCCGGCGCGGTAGACCTTCCTCGCTTCCGTGGTATCGGTCTGATAGCTGATGAGGGCCGGCGTTGTCATGGCTACGCCGCTTTCGCTTTCTATGCCCGGCCCCACGGTAACGGTAACGGTGAGCAGGGCGATCTCAAAGGCGTTTGCCTTGGGTATGAGGTTTACCCGGTTATTGACGAGGGGTTTTGTTGGGTCAGGAGGCGGGGGAAACTCGATATCAAAATAGTTTTGTAAATCGCCGTTTTCGCCGTTCATGTTAAAGGGTTGGCCGCGCTCGTTGCCGCTTGCCCAAATACCGGTTACGCGAATGGTGGGGCTTTCCCCTGTCAGGCTTACGGTGGAGGTTTTTATCGGCATGGTGAACCAGATATTGATCCGCTGGTCGTAGGGGAAGGGGGTTAGTATGGGGTTAATCGGCGGGTTTGTGCGCTGGTCGAGGCTGGGGCGGTTGCTGCACCATGGGACAATGGTAATAGGAGTAACCGTATCTATCCTGAATGTGGCCCTTCTGTTTGCACCGTTTACCTGTTCTTCGACCAGCGTAACGGAAGCGCCGATAAGGGAATGTTCCTGCATTTCTGCCGCGCTTTTATCCCTGTCGGAAGCGGAGAGGCTGTTGTAAAAAGCGGTTTCAAAAGCAAGCCATTGTTCAAAACCGTAAGCCGCTGAGGGTTCACATTCCAAAGAGAAATTATAGGCACTGGTGGAGCCTCGGCGTATATCAATCACGGTGAGCGGTATGGCTGCCAGGCTTAAAGAGGGGGTGCTGGAGTTTATCCAGCCTTCGGGCGCATGGAAGGTTACGGCCAGCCTGTCGGCATTTGACCAGGCCACCTCGTCCAACAGTTCCTGATAGTAGTTGGGGTTGTTGGGCTGGAAAAGATCACAGCTGCCAATGAGCAGGGAAAAGAGCACGATAATTCCGAATGGCTTGTTCAAAAGCTTCATGTGAATACCTTCGCTATAAAATATACATCATCACAAGGAGAAAACAATTGCCAGGATGCCGTATTGGCGATACCACATGGTATCAATTTTCGATACCATGTGGCGGGATGTTTGTTTGGTTGATTTTTTGGCTTTTTCATGCTTAGTCTCCGGGCGCGTCGAACCGTGAACCTCCGGTTCGATGGTTCGCAGCGCCCATTAAATCCATACCTATAGACGCACCGACCGTTGGGAGGTATGGTTTCCTTAGTGGAGTGATGCATGACCTTAACACAGACTGTAGATATTCCGGCTGACAGGCGGGTGCGTTTTGATTTTGAAGTTCCTCGTGAAATACCGGAAGGAAAGGCGCAGGTTGAGTTCAGAGTTTTTCCCTTTGCAATGAAAGAGGAGAAACCTATCATTGACGAAGACACACCTCCGCTTAAATGCCTGATTGGGGTAGATACCCCTCGATCTGATCGGCTCTTGGGAGCAGCGGCTAGCAAGGTTGAACCACCGCTTAAATGCCTAGTTGGGGTAGATACATCATTAGTTGACTCTCTGGTGGGTATAATATCCAACCCGGAAAACAAAACATACGATGAACTCCGTTTTGAAGCGATGACGGAAAAGTACGGGGAATACTTTAAATGAAAGTGCTTGTTGACACCAATGTTGTTTTGGATGTGTTTTTGAAGCAGGAACCTTTCTGTGAGGATTCCACTGTTATTCTCTATCTTGCCAAGGGTTCGATAATAAGTGCTTTTTTTGCTGCTGTTTCTATGACTAATGTTTTTTATATACTTCGCAAAAATGGAAAAAGCTGTGATGAAGCTTATCAGGAATTGGACAAACTTAACAGCATTTTCAACATCGCTCCGGTTTCTGATACAACGATTTCCACCGCATTGGCTTTGCGCTGGAAAGACTTCGAGGATGCTGTTCAATTTGCTTCTGCAAAAGAAAGCAATGTTGATTTTATCATCACCAGAAACAAGGCAGATTATAAAGCCCCCGACATTCCTTGTTTGACCCCCACAGAGTTTATAGCCTACCTTAGAGAAAACGAGTAAAATAATCTTATATAATTTCAATGCTATTTCCTCTCTGCTCATTCCTCACACCTCACTGCCCCTGCTCCCTGTTAATTGCTCCATTTTCCCCACCCCCATATCTAGTGTACTGTTACGCCTAACGACACTAGGGAAATTCGGTGACTGACACCCTGGCGTTCCCTTTATATTGTTGTCTGTATGGGACAATACACTAGGTTCTGTAGGTGTCAGTTTTTTCTATGACAATGCTTCCTTCCGAAGAACAATCAGTAATATCTGCATACTGGAAAATGCTTCCCACCGCGCCGCCCATATTAATCGAAGCGTCTTCCATATATATCCTGATACTTCCCTGACGATAGTCGCAGTCATTCAGCACGGCGCGCAAGTTTCCGTTTCCGGCGCCGTATATATGCCCGACAAGCCCGCCTAACTTTATACCCAGATGCGTGCCTTGATTACCAGGAATGCCAATAATACCAGCAAATAGGGTATTACTGCTTCCCGCTGTTATGTCCCTCACAACACGTACTTTTTCTACTCTAACCGCGCTGCCAATAGCATTTGGATCACCGCCTTGAGAAACGGTGGTGGCAGTAGACGGATTAGGATTGCCCATGCTTCCGGCAATACCGCCGATATAGGCGCTGCCTGTTGCGGCTGCTGTCCCTGCTGTTTTGAATACGGTAAGATTAAGACCGCCGTAGGCGTTGTTTATGCTTGCGATGCAATGTGCGGTTCTACCCATCAATCCGACAAGGCCGCCTGCAAAAATATTGTTGTTTCCGCTGACGCTGACCGCGCCTTTAACCAACACATTTTCAAGACGCGCCGTCCCTTGCATTGTACCTGCAATACCGCCGTATTGCGCCTCGCCTGTGCGGGTTACGGTAACTGCTCCGCCCGCGGCTGTTTCATAATTCACCGTCAAGTCCCGCACCATGCCGCCGTTCACCACGCCGAACAGCCCCATGTCGGCGGCGGCATTCATGCTGCGGATGGTTACCGTATGCCCGTTGCCGTAGAAATTGCGGTTGCTCAGGTTGACAGGAGTCCAGTTACTCAGGGTGATGTCTTGGATTAGTACGATGTTGGTTATCGCCGCATCTGCAAACAGCGCTGTTATCTGTGCGTTGGTCATCTCCTCATTGATAATTGTTATTTGCTCATTGTTATTTGTTGACAACCCCGGTACATTCCATATCCTGAACGTAACCGTATCCGCAGGGCTCTGACCCTCAAACACCCTTATCGTGACCTCGTATTCCCGTATGCCGCTTGCCGCTATTCCCTGCCGTATGCCATCGGCGTTTAACTTCCCCGTAGGTATCCGTCCGTTGTCGGGAACGGCATTGGGGCCTATGCGGTTCTCACGGTAAGTCGCTTCCGTTCTTGTACCGCCGTTGTGCGCGTAGTTAATGTCAATCCAGCCGCTTGTTGCGTTTTCACCGTACACCGCGCTCCAGCTTGTTATTGTAGGGTTTTCACTTGTTGCCATTATTGTTCTAAAAGCGAAGCTCATGGCGTTGTTTGCCATTTCGTTTCCCTGTATGTTTTTGAGGTTTTCCCCGGCAAAGACCCTGATTAGGGTATCGAAGGGGGGAAGGTTTTCTCCGTTGGGGTTAATAACCGCATAATGAAACCCGCCTATGTCGGCATAGACCGGATCAATAAAATGGGCTTTTAGGTCATATCCCGCATCGTCTTTAATTTCGATAAAGCCTGTTTCAAACAACATCGTATCGGGATCCATTTGGGCGTTAAAGTAAATGGTAATGGGCGTTGCCCGCGAGTAACGGCTGTCAGGATCGTCGCGGGGTTCTGTGCGTATGACCCTTGGTTGGGTTACGCAAATCGGGATTAAGGTTGCGGGAGTCGTGGTGTTTAGCTTAAAAGTAAAAGTACCGCCGTTGGGGTTTACCGGGGGAAGCTCCACGCCGTCAAGCTGCTTGTCGGGATCCAAGAGGCCCGTGTCGTCTTCCCAGCCGGAGGGCAGCTCTGAGGTGGCGTACACCCGCCATTCAGTAAGGCTGTAGGCCGGGGCCGGGGTAAACTCAAGTGAAAAATCATAGCCGCTTCGGATGTCGATAGAGCCCCCGGCCTGCTGGCTAATGGCGCCCCTTACAGGATTGCTGCTGCCCCAGTTGCCGTGGTACTCAAGCCTGACGGTCAGCTTCGGTGCATTTGCCCATGCCACCTCGTCCAGCAGCTCCTGATAGTAGTTGGGGTTGTTGGGCTGGAAAAGATCGCAGGAAACAGTTAACAGTGAACAGAGAAAAGGTAATTACAGCCGTAATTACAATAGTTCCAAATGGCTTGTTTTTATGTTTCATATGAATATCTCTAACATAACCATACATCACTTTGAGGAGAAAGCACCTGCCAACATGCCGTTTTAGTGATACCAATTGGTATCAATGTTCGATACCATATGGCGGGTTGTTGGTTTGGTTGGACAACGACACTATTCACTATTCCCTTTTCACTATTAACTTTTACCTAATCCCTCACAAACAGATCGGTAAACGCAAAACGGCTCCCGTCAAATAAGCCCTTATCGCTGAGTTTAAGTTCGGGGATGACCAATAAGCCCATAAACGAGAGCGTTGTAAAAGGGGCTTGCAAAGGAGTGCCCATTGCTTTCGCTGCTGCGTCAAGGCGCTCGTAGTCCTGCGCCATTGCCGCTGCGGGGCGGTTGTCCATTAAACCGCCGTAAGGCAGAGGCAGCACACTGGTAACGCCGTTCCGGCTTGCCGCTATTCCCCCCTTCGCCTCTACCACCGCATTAACGGCTTCTACAATACTATGATCATCAACGCCTATGCAGATAATGTTGTGCGAATCATGCACCACTGATGACGCAATGGCTCCCGATTGTAAACCTGAACCACGGATAAAAGCTACGGCAGGCAGTGCCGGTTGATAACGGTTGAGCATGACGATTTTCAATACATCGTTTTCCACATCGCTTTCTGCCAAACCATTCACCGCATTGGCGGATACAATGCTTTGCCTGGTAATCAGTTCATCGGGAACAATATCAATGACTCGAATCCGTTGGGCAAGCGCCGGTACCTCAATGTCGGCGGCAGAAATCATATTTGCACCGAAGACATTCAGCGGCGTTTCCACAACCGGTTGTATAAACGAGACTCCGTTCTGCGCAACCATATCGCCATTGATGTACACTTCCTGAATCTCAAATTGATCGGGGTTGTTGAAAATAATAAAATCGGCAGGATCGCCTGCCTGAAGCAAACCCACCGGCAGGTTGTAATGCTGTACGGGATTGTACGAAACTATACGCAACACCGTCAGCAAATCATAGCCCTCGTTCAACGCACGTTTCACTAACATGTTTATATGCCCTTTCACCAAATCGTCGGGGTGTAAATCATCAGAACAGAACATGACCTGGTCGGGATGCGTGGTGATGAGAGGATGGAGCGCGGTAAAATTTTTAGCCGCACTCCCCTCACGTATCAAAATTTTCATTCCCAGCCCCAGTTTTTCGAGGGCTTCGTCCAATGTAAAACATTCGTGATCGGTCGTGATGCCTGCCGATACATATTTTTGCAAATCGCTGCCCGTAACTCCGGGAGCGTGCCCGTCAATGGGCTTTCCGGCTTGTTGAGCGGCGGTAATTTTTTGATGCACAACAGGGTCGTCAAAAATCACGCCGGGATAATTCATCATTTCCGAAAGAAAACCAATTTCGGGTATGGCCAGGAGCTCCGTTACTTCCTCAACACCCAAAATAGCGCCCGATGTTTCAAATTCAGTTGCGGGAACACAGGACGGAGCGCCAAACATGAACTTTAGCGGTACTTTATTACTGTTTTCTATCATAAACCACACACCCTGCATCCCCAGTACATTGGCTATTTCGTGCGGGTCGGAAACGACAGCTATAGTACCATGTTTAACGGCTTCACGGGCAAACTCACTCGGGGTGAGCATAGAACTCTCTATGTGGACATGCGCATCCACCAATCCGGGGGCAATATAACGATCAGCTACGCTCTCTTTCTCTGTCACCGAGACGATTATCCCTCCTGCGACGCTGATTTCGCCTTTGAAAATGCGGCTACCTACCACGTCTACAATATACCCGTCATATGTTTCGATTTTACTGCCGGAACTTTTTCCCGTACACCCGCTGAACAGGCACATTACGGTGATAATAGCCAAAAAAAGTAGTGTTTTCATAATTTTCCTCATTATACCATCACACACCCCATGGGGCAAGAATTAACATGACTTGTTATATATAAGAATAAAGAATAGAATAATCCCATCATTGTTTTCAAAGGAGATATAGGAAATGTTTCAAGGAATTGCACTGGTATTGTTTGCGATTGTTCTCATTGCAAGCAAGTTTCGTGTTCCCTTTATAGTTATTGCGCTTTTTGCCGGGATACTCTTTGGCAGAGATATGCTTGGCAGCGTCTTGCTTGACAGGGACATGCTTGGCAGCGCCATGCTTGACATGATACAGTTTGATAACTTTGAACGTGCAAAAACGATAGCCGATTATATATTGGTTTTTGTCCTGTTCATTGCCGGTTTCAGCACAAAAAAGGATAAACTTAAACTGGTGCTTGCCCCTGCCATGACATTGGCAACACTCGGAGTCATATTAACAGCAGGAATTACCACAACGCTGTTGTATTTTATCCTGAAACTTGACATCATGACGGCAATAGTAATCAGTTGCATTATCGCCTCCACAGATGCAGCAGCGGTGTTCTCTATCCTGCGAACACGGTCTATCGACCCTAAAATTTCCTCAATGGTTGAAGTTGAATCAGCCACAAATGATCCTATGGGAATTGTGTTAACAACCATCGTCGTATCATTAATGGTTTCAATTGACAGCGTAGAATATGGTCAAGGTCAGATTTTAGGCCATCTGGCATGGCAGCTCGCCGGCGGTGTCGGAATTGGTCTTCTTATCGGGTTTATTGTGGTTTTCCTGAGCAAGTTCGTCGCTAAACTAGACAAAGAATTTTTCTATGTTTATTTGATTGCGGTAATTATGTTTTCTTATGGAGCGGCTGATTTTGTCGGCGCAAACGGCATTTTATCCGCTTTCTTTGCGGGGTTTATGCTCGGTAACTCGAATATTCCCTACAAAGACGAAGTCGGTTCGTTGTTCGATGCCCTCTCAACGATTGGAAATGTATTAATTTTCGTAATGCTCGGGCTCTTGGTATCACCTAAAGATTTTATTCAAATTTCATTACCCCTGTCAGGAATCTTTCTCTTTGCAGTGCTCACATTCGCAGCCCGCCCCATAGCAGTATTGATCTGCACTTCCTTTACCAAAAATACCATCAAAGAAAAAACATTCATCTGCTGGAGCGGTTTGCGCGGCGCTGTGCCTATTGTTCTTGCCACATACCCGGCTGCCGCAGGATTGGACGAAAACCGATTTATCTTCAACATTGTCTTTTTCGCAGTGTTATTGTCTTTACTTTTACAGGGTATTACCATAGGCAAGCTTGCAGATAAGTTAAAATTGACGGGGAAATGACTTTGACCGTCGATATGGTTAATTCACCCTTAACAACATATCAAGATTTTGCTGCAGATTTCAAAACCGGAATCGCCGGTTGAGTAAGTTTAATAACAGCAGGAAAATCTTCGCATTGCAGGAGGACTGCCTCGCCGTCCATTTGGGCAAGGATCGGGTGTTCGCCGGAAATTTCCACACGATGGGCGTTGAATAAAATCGCTTCCGGCTTGCAAACATGCTTTCCGGTTGAAAAAAGCTCCTTGAGTACCAGTTTGCGGAACAAGGACATTTGCTTAATAACACAGACATTGCGTTTGTCGGGAAGGATTTTTTTTTGCGAACCATAAGTTCTATACCCTGACACACCAATGGCAAGCAGGAGAATTTTTTCCCGGAATGATGTTACTTCCGTACCCTGCTCGTCCAATGCCTGTACGCCAAGAATACCAACCGTATATAGCCGTTCATACAGCAGGGCGGCAAGGTCTACCCACAATTTGTAAAAATCACCGGGTAGTTTGCCTTTCATTTTATTGGTCATGTGTGTTACAAAAGCGTCAAGCCCGATGGAAAGGATGTTAAAAGCCAAATATGGACCGCCGGATTCCGCAGGGCCGCCCGATGCGGTATGCAGCCGCAGGGCCGGCGTAAAGACAATGCGTGACGGTTGTATCAAAAGATCAAGCGCGTTGGCCAGTTTCGGGGAATCAGATCCGTCATTGCCGGTTCCCATGGGAAGGCGGAGTGCTGCCATCCGGGAGCGTACCGCTTCAGACGCATGGTACATAACTGACAGTACTTCAAGACTGGTACCGTCGCCCCCTGCGGTAATGATCAGAAAAAAACAATCGGGATGCACTTCGGCCTCACTGACTATTGCTTTTGCGGTATCCGCTGCCGATCCCTGTTTGTTGGTTGGTATCATGCCGCACAAAGCCAGAGTTGGCACCGTGCATAAATTCGCTGCAGCTTGTACAGGGCCAGCGCCTTCCCGCAGGGGATTTGCCTGTGCTGCTGCCCTGCATTTATCCAGAGCCCGGCGGTGTTGCTTCCAGCGGGAACGTAATTTAAAGCCCCCCGCATTCGGATTTGAAATAATCGCCCATCGCAGATGCATCGCCGCATGATCCGGCGTTCCCGCTGTGGTTCGGGAGCATATTGCAGCTAACGATTCGGCAAAATACTCCATCCGCACTATCATCACCCTCCAAAAAGCACATCAGGAATTTTATACACGTCCTTAACACCGTCAACCAGGATGCCGCCCATACCGAGTTCCAGCGGCAGGGCAATGTCTATATCGTAACGGTCACCTACAGAGATGCAGTTTTCGGGAACAGCGCCGCATAGAATCGCCGCCTGCATGAATGGTTTTTCGTGAGGTTTAGAAACACCGCAAGTGTCAAGTCCGATAATCGCATGAAACAGATCCTCAACACCCAGTGTGCGAAGTGTTCTTTCCGCAACGGATACGGGGTTATTTGTTACTGCTGCCAGAATACAAGAATAGTCAAGCTCCTTGAGTACGGAACGGAGCTGCATATCTTCCGCAAGGAATTGCTCAGGATTGAAAAGCTGTTCCCGCCACCTGACAATTTCTCCAATGCTGATACCAAAAGCCTTAAAAATATTTCCAAGACTGATAACCTGCCCGTCATGTTCCCTTGCCCAATCCTCTCTGAACCGGGCAATTTCATCGTTCATCTCTTTAAACGATATTCCCCGCAAACGGGCAAGCTCTTTGACCGGAAGATCAAGCTGCAGGCGGGCATATTCGGGATGGGTATACAGAGTAGAATCTATATCAAAGAGAATTGCATTGCATTGTTCGGGAAGGTTGTAGGTTTTCATTCGTTATTGTTAAAAGGCAGTTCGGGGTGCTGCTCCGGCTCTTTGACGACTCCTGCCAGCAGGCGGTTAATGATTTCCCGGTTGTCAAGAAGGCTTGATATGGAATGGTTTTGATGTATCCGGGAAATTATCTGAGCAAAGAGGCTTGAGATATTAACATTGATATACCATTCACGATTCATGACTTCTTCCTGGTAAACCGCATTCGTGCCGATTATTCTGTAGAAAAGACCGTCATCGTATGCCTTATCAAAATAAGAAACTGCATTACCTGAAAAAAGCGGCAGGCTGATTGAGCATATAATCCGGCGTGCCCCGTGTTCTTTGAGTATTTTCATTCCCTTTATCAAGGTTCCTCCGGTACCGAGCATATCGTCCGCCATAAACACTGTTTTATCTTTCACATTACCCAGCAGCCGTATCTGGGAAATATTATTTTCCCCGGCATCCTTGCTGGGTTTTGAATAGTCACGTTCTTTGTATAAAAGGGCAAGAGGCTTAGTGAGCGCCGAAGCAAAAAATTTATTCCGATCTACCGCGCCGGTGTCAGGAGACACCACCACGAAGTCATCATTGAGGATTCCGTCCATGCCCGAAAGCGTTTTGATTATCTGATAGCTTGCGTGGAGATTCTCAAGCCGCATCCGGGTAAAGGAATTCGTAATGTCCCGGGAATGTATATCGAGCGAAATAATGCGGCTGACACCCAGATTTTCAAACATTTGTCCAATACGGCCCGCGGTAAGCCCTTCCCTGCCCTTTGCCTTGTGCTGCCTGGCATAAGGATAGCTGGGGAGTACCAGCGTTATCTGCCGGGCTCCTGCCTGCTTTACGGCATCAATAGTGACAAACAGTGTCATCAGGTGGTCGTTGACGGTAAGCGCTTTACCTTCATCAAGGTTTGAAAAACGCACAGGATAACGGTTTTCGACATCCTGGAAAATATATGTATCCTTGCCCCGGATTGATTCTAGAATTTCCGATTTTATCTCACTATTGGGAAAAGAGATAAATTTCATCGGAATTTTAAACTTTTGGGTGTTTTTTCTACCCATTTTGCGGGCTGTAATTTCGTTAATAAACTGTATCTGTTTAACAACTGTATCGGCGCTCATGTTGTAACGCCTGGCAAGGTCGTCCGCAGCCTTTTTACTTTTTTTACAACACAATTTTTCAAGGTGGGTAATCACTTTATCGGCAAATACCTCGCCGCCGGGGCAGGCTATAACAGCAAGATTCGCCAGATTAGAGTACATCAAAAGAGAAACCTCATTTTACATTTATCAAAAAACACCGGATTGGTCAACCGGGGCTTGAATAGGAGGATGGTCGCTTGTTCATTTATATCTTCCTGCATATAATGAAGCTATGGATAACACAGGCAGCGCTTCAGAAATTGTTGGAAAAAAAATTTTTTTTCTGCATCCCTCAGTCGTAGTCCAAAACAGGATAATTCCCGAACTGGTTCAGCAGGAATTTGAGGTATATGCAGCCAAAGATAAAGACAAGCTAAAAAGAGTACTGAAAAAATACCCCGATTCCGTAGTTTTTGTTGACATAAACGAACATATGCCGGAAAAGGAGTGGGAAACGTGGATAAATATTACACTGAATTCACCGGAAACAAAGAATGTTTCCGTTGGTATAATCACAGCCAATGATGATGAACTGATAAAACGCAAGTACCTTCTTACGATAAAGGTTCGCAACTATACAATTTTAAAATCCGATCTTGATAAAGCCATGGCGCATATATTTGAAGTTTTACAGTCACTCGATGCGAAAGGAAGGCGGAAGTTTATCCGCGCAACCACGGAAAATGAATCCAACACAACGGTAAATCTCCCGATTAACGGGTTGTTTACCAAAGGCATGATAAAAGATGTCAGTGTGGTGGGCGTATCCTGCACACTTGACGGTAATCCGGATATAGCAAAAAACACACTGCTTAGAGATATCCAGATAAAACTGCAGACAACCATTCTCAATGTGGAAGGCATTAATTTCGGTTCCCGCATGGAAGGCAAGGAAAAAACGTATGTGATCCTGTTCACCCAGCGTATCGATCCCGATGTACGAACAAGAATTCGAAAATATATTCAACAAAATCTACAGGCAAAAATGGACAAGGATTTATAATACTATAGTGAAGTTATTTAAAAATATTTTATTTTTTTTTGTTATCCTGTTATTTGTATTCTGTGCAAGTTCGGCTCAACAGAAAGATGCAGACGGTTATTTTCAGGATTCCGGGGAAGTATCAATCCCTGTTCGGGAAACTGAAACAGCAGGACAGGCCGGGACAGACTATCTGACGATTATTGCCGCAGGCGATAACCTTATTCATGATATTATAATCAGAGTCGGTTTGGCAAACGGGTTTGATTCCATGTATGACAACATCAGAGATTATATTCTCCCTGCGGATATTGCATTTATTAACCAGGAAACTGTAATAGGAAACCCTTCCATTGGTTATTCAGGCTATCCGCAATTCAGTTCACCTCCCGAATTGGGTGCCTCGATTGCGGAAGCAGGGTTTAATATCATAAACCATGCCAACAATCATGTCCTGGATAAAGGGGCAGCGGGTGTATTATCAAGCATACATTTTTGGGATAACTATGAAAATATACAGTACCTGGGAATGTTCCGCAGTCAGGAAGAACGAGATACCCGCCGGGTGATTATCGGGAAAAATAATTTTAAAGTTGGTTTTCTCGCATACACATACGGTACGAACGGCATCCCTTTTCCCAGAGACCGATCCTATCTTTCATCCCTTATCGATCAGGAAAAAATGGAGGCTGACATCAGAGACATACGTTCCAACTGCGATTTCCTGATTGTATCATTGCACTGGGGAGAGGAATATCAGTTTGTCCAAAACAGGAATCAGGAGAGGCTTGCCGCTTTTCTCGCGCAGCACCAGGTAGATCTGGTGATAGGCCATCATCCTCATGTCCTGCAGCCGATGGAAATTCTGGAAAGGCCCGATGGTAAAACGATGCCGGTATTTTATTCTCTGGGCAATTTCTTTTCTGCACAGCATCCAAAACATACCCTTCTGGGAGGACTCATGTATATCAGACTTGAAAAATCAGAAGAAGAAATCAGCATAGAAGAAATCGGGCTTATTCCCGTTGTTACTCACTATGATGCCAACTGGACAAACTTCGGTGTCTATCCTCTGCATGAGTATACAGAAGAACTGGCAGCACGGCACAGAACACGGCAAATCGACCGGGGAATGACGGTTGATTACTTTATGAATACAGCCCGGAATATGTTCGGCCAATCTCTTATTCTCAGAAATGTTTTTACTGATTAACCCGGTAACGCCTAAAGCCCAAATACTTTAATCCCCTCGCCGGGAAATTTTTCCTTTACCCTGGCAACAGCCCGTTGAATGGCGCGGGCTTCTTCCTCTTCACACCAGATAATCAGAGCAAAATTTTCCTCAGGCCACACAGCATCCCCCATGCGCGGGCCGGCAGTACCGACTCCCAATACACCGGGGTATTTTGTGTAATATTTTCCGGCGCCTTCTTTTTTCAGTGCTTCAAGTATGTTTTCCTCTACCGAATGATTGGCAATTATTTCAATTCGTAGCATAGATCTGCTCCTTTAAATGGTAACTGGGTTTAACTCCGGATGAATTTCCTTGGCTCGGCCTTCGCCTGCCGCAATCCGGTCGCGCCGCGCCTGCGCTTTTGCCATGCGTGCGTCAGAACGTTTGTTCATTATAAAGTATACAGTCGGCATAAGGAACAGTGTCATCAGCGTGCCGAAAGTAAGGCCGCCGAGAACCGTCTTGCCAATGGGGGCAACCAGTTCAGAACCTTCGCCGGGAAAAAACGCCATCGGAATAAGGCCGAACACTGTGGTGAGCGTGGTCATCAGAATCGGGCGGAGGCGGTTGCCGGCGGCTTCGACACAGGCTTCGTGCAAGGGATAGCCGCGTTTGCGCAGCAGGTTCGTATAATCCACCAATACAATGCCGTTATTGACAATTACGCCAACGAGCACCAACAGGCCAACAGCGGTCAGTACGTTAAAAATGGTGTTCGTAATAAGGTAAATTGCCACAATGCCAATTACCGATAACGGTATGGTTAATAAAATGATAAACGGTTCCCGAAACGATTCAAACAGGGAGGCCATAATCCCCAACACAAGAAAGACTGCGACAATACAGATCAGGATGAAGCGGGTAAACATTTTTACCATTTCAGTATTACCGCCGCCAATTTCAATAATCACATCATCTTCAACGGGAATGTTCTCCCTCATAAGGGTTTCCACGCGGCCATGCAGAAGGTTCAGCTTTGCTCCGGGCACCGCCCCTGCAGAAACACTGATAATACGGCTCTGGTTTTCCCGGTTGATGGTGAGGGGGCCGGTGCCTTCTTCGTAGTGTACAAAACTGGAAAGGGGAACCCTGCCAGCCATTTGACTGTTGATAAATATTTGATCGAGCGCCGGACGGGTATTGCGATCCGCTTCTGCAAGAATCAGTATTACATCGTAATCCTTGCCGCCGGTTTTGTACCTGGTAGCCATAACGCCGTCAACCGCAGCTTTTATTTCATTGCCCACGGTTAAGGTGTTCAGGCCCAGCGCGTACATCTTGTCACGGTCAATGATGATTTCAATCTGCGGAAGGCCGTCAGTCAGATCAACCTGCGGTTCGGTAACCACATCGCTCAGATGTTCGCTTAACAGGGCGGAAATATTTTCCGCTATTTCTTTGCCCCTCACCAAATTTTCGGTTCGCAGGGAAATATCAACCGCGCCGCCGCCGCCCATCATGTTCATTCCGTCGCGCAAGGAAAATGAAACTCCGGGGAAACTGTTAAAATGCGGCCGCAATATATCCTTTATTTCATTGGCAGTTTCAATACGATCTTTGAATGGAGGCAGGTTAATTCGGAGCGAACCGGAATTGCTCGATTCACCGCCCATGCCAAAAAAGCCGCCGCCGCCCGCCCTGAGAACGAGATTCTCATAACCCTGAATTTCCCGTTCAACAATCATCTGAAACTGGTGCAGTACTGCTTCGGTTTCCTCCAATGGAGTTCCGACGGGAAGAGTGGCGGAAACAATAACACTGTCTTCATCCTGCTGAGGCATAAATTCCCAGCCGATAATGGGAATAAGAATAATGCTCCCCGCAAATAACGCCATAATAATGGAAATAGTTATAATTTTCCGGCGCAATATTTTATCTACCGCCCGGCGGTAATTGTTGTCTAGCGCTTTGAAAAAATCATCAAATTTTCTATCGATTTTTGCCAGAAAACCTGTCAGCTGTTGTTGCTTTCGTGTAACCAGGGGCAGATAATGGCTTGCAAGTATCGGCACGAGAAACAAAGCGGTGAACAGGGAAATTCCCAGCGATATGGCGATGGTAAACGCAAGCCCTGCAAACATTTCTCCGGACACTTCCAACAGGCCCTGAAACATCACCAGCGGCAAAAACACGCAAAGAGTGGTTAATGTAGACGCGGTAATCGCAACGATCATCTCCGCTGTGCCCAGTATTGCCGAGGTTTTTAACTTTGCCCCTTTTTCACGGTAATAATAAATATTTTCCAGAATAACAATGGAGTTATCAACCAACATTCCTATTCCCAGCACCAGTCCGGCTAGGGTCATCAGGTTGAGGGTGAGGCCGAAAAAGTACATCACCATCATGGTAATAACAATGGAAACCGGGATACTTATCCCGATGATCAACGTGGGCTTAAGCGAACGGAGGAAAACAAACAGAATAAAAACCGCCAGCAAAGCGCCGGAGATTGCGGTGCTCGTTACCTGGTTGAGGGAGTTTTCGATAATGTCGGTAGTGTTGAACAGTTCGGTTATTTTGATGTCATGCGGCACTTCCCGTTCCAGCCGTTGAATTCGTGTACGGAGATCGTTTGCCGCCTGCACGGAATTTTTCCCGCTCTGTTTTTGCACTGTCAGCATGATCGCCGTCTCGCCATTTACATATACGACACTTGTTTCATCACGATACCCTTCAAATACATCGGCAAGATCGCGCAGGTAAATTTGCCGGGGCATTTCAACCTGATTGCCAACGAGGCCGCCGCCGCGGTATGCAATGACGGTATTCCTGATTTGATCCATCGAGGTATATTCGCCCATGGCGGTTAGAATATACGACAAGCCGCCTTCGGTAATTGTTCCCACATTCGTTTGCATATTCTGCACGGCAAGCATCTGCTGGATTTGCGTTACGGTAAGGCCGTAGGCTTCAAGCCTGTTCTGGGGAATTTCCACACGGACAATTTTTTCCCTGCCGCCGCTTGTTGAGGCCGTTGCAATACCGGGAGTTTGTTCAATGCGGGGGATGATAATGTCTTCGGCCATTTCCCGCAGTTCTTCGGGCGTGCGGTTTCCCGTTACCATCAACCCCATGATTGGAATCATTGCCGGGTCAAACCTGAAGATCATCGGCGCTTCCGCTTCGTTGGGCAGAAAACGCCTGACCCGATCCAGGTAGTCACGGACAGAAAGCGATGCGTCATCAAGGTTTGTGCCATAGGTAAATTCCATTATCACTATGCTCGATCCTCGTGATGAAGTTGAGGTTATATTTTCCAGCCCGGAGACACCCGAAAGCGTTGCCTCTAAAGTGCGGGTAACGGATCGTTCTACCTCTTCCGGCCCTGCCCCGGAGTAGCTGGTAAACACCACCAGATACGGAGGGTTAATCTCCGGGTACAGATCAACAGGGAGGTTTGCCATAGAAAAAAGGCCCAGCCCGACAAGCAGGGCGAAAATGACCATAAATGTTGTCGGTCTCGATACAACTGTTTTAACTAACACATATACCTCACTTTACGGGCTCAGCGGCGCAAGCTTTTCAATAACATTCACCCGCACGCCATCTTCCAGCAGTGTCTGCCCGCGGACAACAATTTCCTCATCTGCCGTAAGCCCGTCCTGAATTTCCAGCACCGCGTCAATGAGAATGCCCGGCACTACTGTCCGCTTTCGTGCAACAAGAAACTCAGGGTTTTCGGGGTCTGTTTCGACCATATACACATACTGTTCTCCAAAACGAGAAACAAGAGCGGAGGCGGGAATTTTTACGATATTATCTTTCTCCTCGGTGATGATCCGTACCTTGGCAAACATTCCCGGTTTAAGCCTGCTGCGGGGGTCACTCACATTAAGCCGGACTTCCATGGTGCGCGAGGCCAGGTCAATCGTCGGAGAAAGTTCGGTGATGCGGCCCAGGAAAGTTTCTCCCGGCCATGCGTCAAGGGTAACAACACAGGGGAGGTTCATTGCCATTTTGGAAATAAAGCGTTCTGCTACGGCAAGCTTTATTTCAAGCCCGCCGCCGCCGGAAATCCGCGCCAGCGGCACTGCCTGACTGACCATCATGCCGACCTGCCCGGGTACTGCAGCTATCGTTCCGCTTATGGGAGCAGTGGCATAACTTAACAGAAAGTCCATACCGGGACGGGAAGGGTCAATTGCCGCAATGTTCTGCCCCCTGCTTACCCGCTGCCCAACGGAAACATATATTGCCGCCACCCTGCCCGCAGTTTCGGGTAATACATCAACCGTGGAACCGGCGACAATGTCTCCTGCAAGGGCGATATAATCCTGAATCTGCCCCTGTACAGCGGTGGTGGTATTGACGGCAAATACGGTTACCTGTCTTTCAGATTCTTCGCCGGGGTCGTTGTTTCTTTCACGAAACTCCCGTATCCGTTCACAACTTGCAAAAGAAAAGAGAAAAGAGAAAAGAGAAAAAAGCAAAAACAGGGACCGGGGACCGGGGATCGGGGACCGGGGGGAAGTATTCGGACTACCGGGGGATAACCCGGAAGCAATTTCATTTATCGTACAACAACCCTGGTCCCTGGTCCCTGGTCCCTGGTCCCTATTAATTAACAACTTCATCGTTTTCATTTATTTAATTCTCCTTTTTACTGAGGGTACCGAATGGGACTCCTATCGAATATTCAAGGTCCAATAGACCGTTGAGGTAGTTGAATTGCTGTTCAAGCATCTGGACACGGGCCTGGCGCAGTTCAAGTTCTGCATTCTGCACCTGTAAAAAATCCTGCAAACCGGCTCGGTATGCCTGTTCGGTTAACTGCAGGGACCGTTCGGCAAGGTTTACGGTTTGAGCCTGCGCTTCGGCTGTAACTCGCGTTCGATCCAGCGACAACACGGTGTTGTAAATTTCAATCTCGGTTCCCTGGATCATCCGGGCAAGCCCGATATTGGCTGTGGTAATTTGATCATCGATGTTACGTATACCCTGAAAATCAGTACTGAAAGGAAGCAAACTGTGCAGCCGTACCCCCAATGTAATGGTGAGGGCGCCGGATCGTCTCCATTCATTCAACGGATCGCTCAAATACATAGGCGTAATACCCCAGTTTAAATTGAGGTAAGGCAGCAACGAATAAACCTGCACTTTACGGACGCTCTGCAGCATGAGGATATTATGCCGCAATTCCTGAATGTCTGGTTTGCCTGAAGCTGCCTGAGAGATTAATTCCCTCACATCAAGGGGAATGAATTCCGTTGTATGTTCCGGAGGCAGAAGCTCAAAGGGAGTATCGTACGGCAACCCCAGGAACATGGCAAAGTTAGCCATGGAAAGCCGCAGGCCCGTTTCGGCCTGATCCATCACCGGCCGCATATTTTCCCTGGCAACCTGCGCCTGCAGTAAACTCAACTCCGGCGCAAGACCGGCACGGTAATTTGCCTGTACCATCTGCACCCGCCTTTCTGCAGCTTCAAAACTTTCGTTTAACAGGGCGATGTTTTCCTGTAACATCAACATGCTGTTGTACGCCTTACGAACATCACGCTCAAGCTGGAGTTTTGCTTTATCGTAGGCAATCAGCCCGGATTCATAATCCAGTTGCAGCCGGTTCATATTCTCAAACATAGCCATTGTCAAAGTAAGCGAAGCCTGCACCGGAACAGCCAAATTCCACCGTGGGTTATCAATGACAAGGGGAACAAGACCATGAGTAGGATCAAACTCTACGATTCTAACCGTACTCCTCTCATTATCAATAATCATACTCCCCCCAACAGTAATGCTGGGGATAAATTGGTTCCACGAAAGATTAGATGCACGCCTTCTTGTAGCAAGGCCAACACGCTCCGATTCCAAACCAAGATTACTGTTTATTGCCCGCTCAACCGCCTCATCAGGTGTAAGCCGCATCGTGTCTGCAGACAAGTGAATAGAGAACAGAGAGCAGAGAACAGAGAATAGAGAACAGAGAACAAATCGTATAAGGGATCGGGGATCGGGGATCGGGGATCGGGGTTCAGAATTCGGGCTACCGGGGGATAACCCGGAAGCAATGTTGTTTTTCGTACAACAACTCTGGTCCCAACTTTTAACTATTAACTTTTCACTTTTCACTTGTAACAAAGCCTCCAATTCCTAAAGTAATAAAGCGGTACAATGTTCTGATGTCGCTGTCCGGCACATTGCTCAACGCCTGTCCCTTAGCAGACGACGTCTGTTCCTTAACAGGCAATGTCTGTCCCCCGGCAAATAAAGGCTCCGAGTTCCTTGTCATTAATGTCTTAACGATAAGAAAAAGGATCCATGGGGAAACGCAGGGATTATCTGTTTCTATTTGCAAGGGCTTTATACCAATGCCCTCAAAAAGCTGTAAAAAATCAATTTTCGACTCATTTTGATCATCAGACGGGCTAAAGTCAAGCCGCTGATTGCGTACCCAATCCAGGCAAACCAAAATATCCGGCTTTGAACGGAGGTATTCGGCTATCGAAAAAATTCCCAGGTACAACTGTTCCAGTGGAATCGCTGACTGCTTCATCCCCTGCCGGGAAAAATCGATAATCCGCAGGGATTCGGTCATGAAAAGCTGGTACATCATATCATTTTTACTCTTGAAATGACAATAAAGGCTGCTTTTTGCCAAACCTGAACGTCGTGCGACTTGTTCCATTGACGCTTCCCAGGGGCCGGCTTCCGCTACTGCTGCAGCTACAGCCCTGAGCAAGGGATCATCTTCTATGCTGTTCACTGTTCCCTTAATGCGGTTTTCCAGTTCCTGGTAATCAAGCACCTGTATTTCTTTAGCGGTATAATCCAGACCCGACCCTACAATGGTGCTAATCGTATCGATTATATTCGCAATTGCTTTTTCAGGCTGTGGTTTAATCAGGAACCACTCTTTTTTATGACAATTATGAAAACCTGCTATAAAAAAGGTAAGCGTAGCAAAGGCAAGACGCATTACCAATGGGTCAAAAATGTAATATCCGCTGATTGAATTGAAGAAAAACAGAAAATCAATACCGCGTTTGTGAAGTTCCTCATGCAAATTTAATCCAGCCAGCTTGGGAGCCTGGAGTTCTGCCAATGCAAAGATAAACAAATGGACATTCCGCGCATAAAATTCCGTAGCAGAACGGATTACCATGAATACCCCTTCGTTTTTGTCCTCAATTTTCAGGGCTTTTTCAAAATCTTCATGGATAAAAGCGGTATAATCATCAAAAAAGCGCATAGCCATGGCTTCAAGAAGCGCATGTTTGCTTATAAAGTGGCGATACAACGCCGGTTTACACACTTTTAGCTCACGTGCCACATGGCTGAGACTGGTATTATGATAAAAATTACGACCCCATACCCGGAAAGCCGCATCAATTATTTCTGCTTTCTTCATCTTTTTGTTACCGTCCGGTCGTTAACATTTTAACAAATGAAATCGTAAAACGCAACAGGTTTTGAGAAAGATTTACTAAACTTTTTCAAGTGAAAAATTTATCCCTTGCCATAAACAAAAAAACAGAATATAGTACTAGGCATGGTAAAGAAAGGCACGGTTGTATTGGTGCGGGATGCTATGGCTGGCGGCAAGGACTATATTAATGCATGCATCAAGGAAAATGTAACGGTTATCTGTGTCAGCAGAGAAACAGGAAACAACAAATATATGCCTTTCAAAGGTATGTACGAAAACAATAATCAGTTCTGGAGCAAGAACGAGGCATGGGAATATTTTATTTCCAACGAAGACTTTGCCAAAGCAAAAGAAGCTGTAAAAAAATATGGATCTGACTGGAAGCCAATAATAAAGGATAACGGCGAAGTTCTTCTGGAACCGGACAACGCACTTACCGAACAAGGGTTTGGAACTGATTATGAATCCATTGTTGCCATGCCGGAACCCGAACGAATAGAACAACTCAAGGAAAATAAAATCCGGCTGGACAATCTGATTGTCATGAAACCCAGGCAGGAGGGCCTTATAACCGAAGCCCTGGTTGAAACAGCACAGAACGCCATGCTGCATAACCATGCAGCATTGATGAATACCATTAACAAATCAGGCGATGAATCAAAAAAACAGACCCAGGAGCTGGTGGATTCCACCCGTGAGCTTGTAAAATCGTCTGTCCAGCTTATATCAACAAATATCTTTAACGACGATCTGATGAACGCCCTGGTTGCAAAATCCAACGGTACAATAATCCAGCACATGACCCGCGTGTACCTGAACGGACTTGCGTTCCTTTCCTACTACAATAACATAGTAACTACTTCCAGCATGATTAATAAATTGCGAATTTCATTTGATAATAAACAGCGGAAATTCTACCATTCTCTAATGCCCCATATCCATCCCGATGACATTTCACTTGAAAAAGTTTTCCTTGGAGGCATGAGGGCAATACCTGAAAGCCATTTTTATGACTGGGCAACGGGTTTTTTAGTCCACGATATCGGTAAAGCTGCCGATGTTGAATACCATGAAGGAGAAGCGGCATATAACCGTGACATTGTCGTTCAACACGTTAAGATTGGCTATACATCCATTATGAACAAAACAAATTACCCCAGAGAAGCAGGACTAATAACCGGGTATCACCACGAGTACTATGGTGATCCGGGGGGGTATGGATATTTCAGATCGTACCTTGATGATTACAAAAAAGCAAATCCCTTGGCTAAACAGGAAGCCTGTATTGCCTATGAACTTGAACCAATGCTGGACTTTGAAACCCTGGCATACTTTCCCGCGAAAATTCTGGAAATAATAGATGTATTTGACAGCGTTACCGATCCGAACCGTAAATACCGCAAAGCCATGACAACAGAAGAAGCTCTTGCCATGATGCATGAAGAATTCATTGTAAAACATCCTAAAATAGACTTAATTCTTTATGATATTTTCGCAAAATTTGCCCGGGAAAAGGCAATTGCTTAAATTGATAGAATAATCTAATGTAGCATTATGGAAAACGAAAAAAAGCCCCGCTTTAAGAATTTTACCCAGGGATATACTTTTAAAATATTCATGCTGATCTCTCTGGTATTACTGCTATTAATACCCCTTACCATGATACGAGGCCTTATCAACGATCGAAATCATACGGCGCGTTTCGCCGAAGCGGATATTATGGAAGCATGGGGCAGCGAACTGATCGCAGCAGGTCCGGCAATTACCATTCCCGGTATAAGGACAGAAGAAGTCCGTACCATAACCGAAAGGGACGGGGAAAGAATAGAAACTGCCAGAAGGCCGTTTACATTGGTTATTATGCCGCAAAAACTGGATATTGGAGCAAATTTCACAACCGAAATTCGTAAACGGGGAATTTTTTCAGTACCGCTGTTTTCAGGCGATCTATCATTTTCCGGAACATTTAATCCGGCTCAGGCCATTGCTTCCCTGCTGTCCAACGAAGAAATTTTTTTAAACCAGGCAGAGTTGATTATAGTTCTTTCAAGCCAGAAAGGCATCCGGAGAATCGACAGAGCAGCGTGGAACGGCAACGATCTGTTCTTTCAGCCGGGCAATCAAGGGCTGAATTTTGCCCGCATGATCACCGGCCCAACTCTGGACAGGCGTACTTACAACAGTAACCTGAGCGGCAGCGGCAGCGGCATGCATGCAGCCCTGCCGGATTTTGGCAATACCGAATCAAGTTTTGACATAGTGATTGCCATGCAGGGCGGTCAGTTGGTAAGTTTTCTCCCCGTGGGACAGGATACTCATGCCGCTGTGTCAACGGATTGGCCGTCGCCGTCTTTCCAGGGTTCTTTTCTCCCCGGCAGTTCAACCATTACCGACAGCGGTTTTGACGCAGTATGGGACATCAGCTACCTGAGCCGTGACATACCGCTGTTTTGGAAAACCGACAGCGGCCCGGACAGCCGGGATTATTCGAGTTCATTTTTCGGTGTAAACTTTTTCCGGGCAATTGATACTTACTCGCTTAATACCAGAGCGGTAAAATATGCAATACTTTTTATTATAATTCCTTTTTTAACATTGTTTTTACTGGAAGTGTCCGCCAAGAAACGAATTCATCCGGTACCGTATCTGCTTTCGGGAATTGCAAATGTAATTTTCTATTTGTTGCTGCTATCGCTTTCCGAGCAAATGCAATTTTATCTTGCTTACCTCATAGCGGGAGTCGCGGTTGTCATTTTGCTGACACTGTATTCACGATCCCTTTTACCTTCATGGAACAGAAGCTGGTATATGGGCCTGGTTGTTCTGCTGTCATATACCCTGCTCTATGCCGTACTTAACGCCGAATCTTATGCATTGCTGATTGGGTCTATTGGAACATTTGTTGTTGTTGCTTTGGTGATGTTCGTAACGAGAAAGCTGAACTGGTACGGAACCGAGGGAGACAACGGTTTCTAAGAATAAAAAAGGAGATTAATATGCCGGAAAAAAATAATACTGATTGCAAGTGCCCTTATAATTGCAAGCGCCACGGTGATTGCAAAGCCTGTCAGGATTACCACAGAAAGACCGGTTCACAAACAAACTGCGGTAAAGACACATCCGGTAAACCCTGATTTATCTGCCCGGAAATAATCCGTATTAGAAGGCTCGCACGGGACGAACTCTGTAATTGTCGAACTTGTTATGGTCACTCTGCCTGCCGTTATTGTTGAAATTCTGGGCTAACGCACTGGTTCTGGAATGCTGTGAGGAAGACCAGTACCTGGCCTCTTGTAAGTTGCCGACACGCAAGCGGTTCTGGAACAGCAGGTTAAGCTCGTCCCTGCTTGGAAGGAACCAATCCTGGAAGCCGTTTATTTCCAAACTTGCACATATCTGTGCAGCTCGCTGGCGTTCACCGCGCTGGTTCAATTGCTCCACGATGAGCTGGGTGTTCCGTTTGCCGCTGCCCACAGCGGTACTGGTGCCAGGTATGTCATTCCCACGCGAACCCCACTCGGCTGTGGTATCGACCCAGGCTGGAGCGACTTCAAGGTAGCGCCAGCCGTCTCCAAAAGAGCCTTTGTCGAAAAAGATTATACCACCGGCGGGACCGGTGTCCCCGACCTGATATGTACCGGAAGGCCCGGAAGGCACAGAAGACCCAGAAGGCACAGTAACGGGGATATGAACCGCCCCCATCAAAGACGCTACGATCTGATCGTTTTGAATATTTGCGGAATAGGTAGCCTGTATAGCCGCGGTTTCAACCAGAATTACCCGTACTCTAAATCGGTAAAGACTGCCAATATTATCAAATGAACCAGTGGCAATTGCCTGTGCACCCAGCATCTGTCCAATTGCCTGAGCCGATGCATCGCTGACATCTCCGGACACATTGAATGTTAATTCCTGCTGAACAAGCTCAAGCTGTGCCCTGTCAACCACCGTAAGCGTACGATGAGATACCATAGCAGAGATTAATTCTTCTAAAAGATAGTTCGACATCCGCAGGGAATCAGAACGCATGGACAATACAGCAATCTTGCTTCCCCGGTCCAAATGGGTAGATATTTCGCCTGCGGCGGCGCGAATCGCGGCATCAAGGCTGAGCGTTTGAGCGGATACTGTCTTTCCCATGCCAAATATCAGCACACAAATCAATGACCCAATGATTAAAAACCGATTTTTCATTTTTGCAACTACCTCCAAAATATAGTCACAATAAGAGTAGAATAAACTATCAAAAACGTCAAGGTCGCTTGAATTGCCTTAATTCAACTGCTTCAGGAATTGGCATATAACATGCGGGTACATGTCCTTTAGTTACAATCCAAAAAGCCGGGTTGCGTTTACGGTTGTTTCGCCGGCTATCTGCTCCGGCGTTTTTTCCAGGGCATTTGCAGCGAAGGCAGCGATGTGCGGGAGAAAACGGGGCTCATTGCGGTTTCTTTTGCTGCGGGGGCCCGGCAAATTGCGGGGTATTAAGTAAGGGGCATCGGTTTCCAAAAGCAGGCGGTCAACGGGTATTTGCCGGAGCAGCGGGATAAGGTGGCTGCCCCGCCGTTCATCGCAGATCCACCCGGTGATGCCAATATAACAGTCCATAGCAAGATAGACTTCCAATTCCGCTGCTGTACCGGTAAAGCAATGGACAACCGCGCCGGGCAGGCCGGAGCGGTATTTTTTCAAAATGGCGGAAAAATCGTTATGGGCATCGCGCTCATGGAGAAACACCGATTTTCCCAGCTCGGCGGCAAGGGCAAGCTGATCCTCAAAACATGAACGCTGAGTATCCGGCGGGGAGAAATTGCGGTTATAATCAAGGCCGCATTCACCAATGGCAGCAATTGTATCACTGCCCTGTAACACCAGTTCCCGCAGCCTGGTCAAAGCCGGAGCGTTCCAGTGTTTTGCGTTGTGAGGATGGACTCCGGCGGTTGTTTTGCATTGCACATGGATGTTGGTGATAGAATTCGTATTAACATAATTTTCTGCTTTTTCGCTGTCTTCGATGGTACTTCCGGTGATTATTAGCTTTGTTACCCCAACGGCGGCTGCCGCAGCAAGCACCTCTTCACGATCCCGGTCAAATGAGGGACTCAAAAGATTTACACCAATGTCCGTTAACAGCAGACGATTTTATCCTGTCGTAGTATCCGGAAGATCACCGTACATTTGCCTTGTCATTTCCGGAGAACAAAACCACAAGGTAACATTATCAGCATGGCGTGTATTAACTTTCAGATGAATGCTGCCGCTGTTTAGATTCCATAAGCTGTCATACGGGCGTAATTCCCTGATAATACTGTTGAATACACGAGTGGGACCGTAGCGGCTGCGAAGATAGTTTTGTACTTCAGTGTAACATCTCATCAGTTCATCCAGGTCATCTACTCTGGTTAAATAATAGTAAGTCCCCCCCTGCAGCCCATCAGATGAAAAATAGGCGAGCATATAAGTCATATACCCGTTAACTTCAACATTTTCCCAGAAAAGTGATATAAACCCATTAGCCTCTTCTCTTGATACCGGATTCCCCATTGTCCTGATGACTTCATCCATACTGGTTCCCCAGGAAAACCCCCGAAACGTGACATTAGTCTCGTATGCAGATTCATCGGCATACATGGAATACGATGAGAAAAAAACACAAATAATTAATAATGATAGCTTTTTAATGGTAGACTCCTATACCATTATCGGCAGGAAAGAGAAATTTTTTAATCTTAACGAAGGCCAATAAAGTGCCTGACACCGCTAAACAGTGTCAGGCATCTGGAGATGTGCGACGTTTTAATGTCGTACATCGCATTGGTATCTGCTGTTTTAATGGCAGATACCACTTAATGTACTTACCTGACTGGTATCCAGCCGTTGCTGCTAACAATTCTCTGGCCGTCACTGCCTGTCATCCAGTTAATAAAAGCAGTGCTTTCAGCATGAACATTTGCTCCGGTCAAAACGATGAAAGGACGAGCCAGTCTATATGTGCCATTCTGCACATTTCCGGTAGTTGCTGCAACGCTGCCAACCTGAAGCGCTTTGATTGTGTCGTCAACAGAACCGAGTGAGATATAACCAATTGCATCCGGGTTCTGGGCAATACTGGCTTTGATTGCACCGGTACTTGTTGTTTCATTTGCGCCGCGAACAAGCCTGCCCTGGAATCCTACGAATTCTTCGAAAGCGCCCCGGGTGCCGGAAGCTGCTTCACGGCTGATAACCGCTATTCTGCCTCTTTTTGCGCCGCCGGAAACCTGACTCCAGTCTGTGATTTCGCCGGTGTAGATACCGCGAATCTGTTCGATGGTAAGATTGCTGACAGGGTTGCTGTTGTTTACAATAACGGCAATGCCGTCAATAGCAACAACAACTTCTCTAAGACCTTGTCCCTTTTCTTCGGGAGTTAAGTCGCGGCTGGACATGCCAACCTGATAGAGAACACCTGCATTTCTGATGCCGTCACCGGATCCGGTTCCGTTAATGTTAACCTGGATGTGAGCATTGTTCGCCTTATACGTTGCGGAAAACAACTCCATCAGAGGTGTTACCGAAGTAGAACCGCCTACTTCGATTGTGTAGTTCGCCCTGTTCCGCTGTGCAAAAACGCTTGTTACAGTCAGAACAGCCATTAAAATTGCGGCAATTTTAATCTTCATAAATTCACTCCTTAAATATATTGTTAAGAAAAACGTACATTGAACGAGTTAAAGTACTATGAGTGGATTGTTAAAATATTGGTAAAAAAACGAATAGATTCCGCTGTTTCCTTACCACGCCTTCACTGAATGTAAATATTCAATTACCTTCAACCCGTCAGCCGCACTTGAACGGGGCTTCCTGCTTCTTTCTTTCACGCAGTCAACTGCGTCTTGTATCATGTTGGCAAAATAACCTGTGGGACCGCGAAATACTTCGCCGGTAGATTTGAGCGAACGGAATTGTTCGGCATAAGGGCTGGGTAAACTTTCCCATACCTCAAAAACTCCGTTGCCGATCCGCAGCCTGCCTTTTTCACAGGAAAACTCAATTTCAAACACAAGATGGTCCCGCCCGGCACCGACTTCCATGATAACCGGTACAGGCAGCGCGCCACCCGGAAGTGGCGTGCCAACCGGAGGTGGCGCGGATTGCAGTTTCCCTTCCAGCCAGACGGTTCCTGATTTCGCAGAAAGCTTCGCTCCCCATTGCTGACGGTGTTTCAATACCGCACCGGTCAGAAACATAATCGCATCGGCAAGGTGAGTACCGTCGTGCCACAGTACTTGCAGCAGCCGCCTTGTTTTACCCATGTACAAAACGGCCCGTACACTTAACAGCTTGCCTAAACTTTTTCCGTCAATAATCGCTTTAGCACGAATGTAATCTTGCGAATAACGCCGCTCATGATTCGTAAGAATGCGGATCGGCTGTTGGCTTGACTCACAGAGACGGGCAATTTTTCGGGCTTCTACAATGGTGTCGGCCAGCGGTTTTTCGCAGATAACCACCGGTACACCGAAACTTGCCGCAAGGCTGCAATACTGATAATGGCTGTCAGGGTGCGTGGCGATGGAGAGAATGCGCGGCCGGTGCAACCGAAGCATTTCGGCGGCATCGGCGTATACCGGCACCTGCCATTTTTCCGTAAAAAGGCGGCGGCGTTTTTCGTTACTGTCACAGCCGGCAATAAGGGAGCAGTCAGGGTGAGCGGTAATTGCGCCTGCATGGGTGCAGGGTTTTTCCCGCAAACTGTCTTCTTCAAGCAGGCTGGCAATACGGCCAAGGCCGATGATGGCTGCGGGGATTTTTTCCACGGTTACCCTATTTTGACCGGCTGCTGTTCCAAAAATGGCAATTCCGGTACAGTATCAATCTCTTTAGCTTTCTTCTTCTCATGCCGTGCGTTTAGCAGTGAGTACATCACCGGAGTAACAAACAGAGTCATAAAGAAACTTACGGAAAGTCCGCCGACAAAAGTCTGGCCGATGGGCTGGATGGTCTCCGCACCGGCACCGGGGAAAAAGGCAATGGGGCACATGGCAAGAATCGTTGTACAACTCGTCATCATAATCGGGCGCAGACGGTTACGTCCCGCCTCAAGACAGGCTTCGCGCAGACTCAACCCCCGTGAACGCAGGGTATTCGTATAGTCCACCAATATTATTCCGTTGTTTACTACAACACCGACCAGAGCAACAACACCTACAATCGAGAACATCGACATCGCCTGGCCGCCGATTTTGTATATCCAGATAACACCGATAAACAACAGCGGAATTGAGAAAAAGATAATCAGCGGGTCGACAAACGATTCAAACTGACTTGCCATTACCCCAAAGACCAGGAAGATCGCAGTCCCGATGATCAGCACATAACGCCAAACATACGACTGTATTTGCTCCGCTTCACCCAGGTACCGCACCCTCACCCCTTCACGGGGGACCAGGTAATGGTCCACTGTATCAATTAAACGGCGCTGCATTTCGGTGGCGGCAATACCGGGGCCAAGGTCACCGGTAACCCGGACAACACGCTCCTGCCGCTCACGGCGGATTGATGTAGGCGATCGGCTTTCGGCAATGTGCGCCACATTGGAAAGTGAAACACGGGAACCGTTACGGCTCATCAGAAAAATCGCATCCAGATTGGGCAGGCCCTGCCGGTCTTCGTCCCGGAGCATCACCTGTACATTTACCAGCCGTTCGCCCTGGGTCATGGTAGTGGCGGTTGTGCCATCCATGGCAGTGCGTATTTCCGAAGCAATGGCGGCAAGGGAAAGGCCGAAACTGGCGGCACGGTCGCGGTCAATTTCAATCTGTAATTGAGGTGCGCCTTCATCGATGTTGACCGCAGGATTTTCAATATCGGGCAAATAGCGCTCAATAATACCGTGGATTTCGTTTGCCGTATCCATGAGGGCGTTGTAATTACGAGAGCTGACGGCAACCTCTACCGCTGATCGGGATCCCCCCATCCCGCGCCCCGCGCCGAAACGAACCCGTATACCGGGGATTTGACTGACAATGGGAGTCAGTTTACGGATTATCATGTCCGGCGTTTCCGTTTGCAATGCCGGTTCGGGAAGAACAATCTGCAAATTTCCCGAAGCATTGCGCCGGGCGGTAAGGATGATGTGGTTGTAATCACTCACTTCCTGTTTGACGATTTCTTCCAGCCTGAATAACATGGCTTCCGTAACGTCAATGGCAGTTCCCTGAGGCATTGAAAGGTTCATATTAACTGTGTCATCAACGCGAATACGGGTATACATATTCATCCCTATACTGCCAAATTGCATCAGTGAAAAAATCAGAATGAGAACAACAAGGGATACAATGAGCAGCCTATGAGAAAGGCAGTAATCAAGCGCTTTTTTGTATTTGTTTTCCAGTGATTTGAAAAACCGCTCCATCGCATCGTCAATTGTACGAAGCAGTTTTGTTTTAAGCGGCTTTTGTTTGCGGGTGTTCAGCGGCAGTATCGCGCCGCAGAGACTGGGCACCAGGGTAATGGCAACGAGCAGTGAAACGCTTAAGGTTATTACCACCGTAAAAATCAGATCGCTAAAAAGCTGGCCCATTTCTTCAAGGTCGTTTTTGTAGATAATCAGCGGGATAAATACACACAGGGTCGTTGCCGAAGAAGATATTATCGCCATCATCATTTCGCGGCTTCCCAAAATAGCCGCTATGGAAGCTTTTGCGCCGCGCTCGCGGTAACTGTGGATATTTTCAAGAATAACTATGGAACTGTCCATTGTCATACCCAGGCCCATTATGAGTCCGGTCATGGTTAAAAGGTTTAACGTAAACCCGAAAATCGACATGAACATTAATGTCAGCATAATGGAAATGGGAACAGCAAGCCCGATAATAAATGTCCCTTTGATATTCCGGAGGAATATCAATAAAACCATCATGGCCAAAACCGCCCCCTGCCAGGCATTGCTGTATACCTGTCCCATGGTTGCCCTAATCATGGTGGTATTGTCGGAGAGTACTTCCAGAGTTATCCCCTGGGGAAGCTCTGCGTTAATTTCATCTAACGCTGCCCTGACATTATCGGATACCCGCACCTGGTTCGCATCGCTTTCACTGCTGACCTGCAGGTACACGCCGCTCTGCCCGTTAATCGTAACCCGTGCGGCATTTTCGTTATACCCCAGATTCACATCAGCGACATCCTCAAGCCGGATAACCTGCGAGCGGTTTGCCTGCGCATAGCCGGAAGCGGGCAGGTTTACCGTTTTAACCACGATCCGCCTGACTTGATCGATGCTGACAAGTTCTTCCTGCGTCATGATCTGGTACTCGCGGGTGCCTCTGCGCAAATTGCCGCCCGACGAGAGTATGCTCTGCCCCCGCAGCGAATTCGAAATGTCATTTAACGTAATGTTGAAAGCGGCAAGCCGGTTAAGCGAAACCGCCACCTTGACTATCTGAGTTGTACCGCCGGTAACTTCCGCAGCGGCAACACCGTCGATCTTTTCGACATTTGGCTGAATTTCATCTTCGGCAAAAATACGAAGCTGGTCGGGCGGGTAATTGCCCCGGACCACAAGCCGCATTACCGGCGCGGCGCTGTCATCAAACCGCCGTACAGTGGGTGTCTGTATACCGTCGGGCAGGGAATTGGCAAGCCGGTTTACCAGTATCTGCGCGTTGTTGGCAGCCTTGTCCATATCAGTACCATAAGCAAATTCCAGCCTGACAAAACTCATCTCAAACATGGAATTACTGGTCATATTGACCAGGCCTTGCGAAGTTGACAACGCCCGTTCCAATGGCTCGGTAACATTTCTCTCAATGTCAAGGGGACCCGATCCGGGGAAGCGTGTCATAATCACCAGCAGGGGACGGACGTTTGAAGGATACAGGTCAACGGCAAGATTTACAATTAAAGTGATTGCTATCCCAATTGCCAATCCAAAAAGAATGACAACGGTTACCGGCCGTTTAACCGAAAAACTGGCTAATGTCATGGTTATACTCCGTTAATTAACAATACGGACAGGGTCGCCGTCTGTAAGAAAATTCTGCCCGGCAGTAACGATCCGTTCTCCCAGATCGATACCGCTGAGTACCTCAAAAAACTGTTCGTTTTCTATGCCCAGTTCCAGCAAACGCCGGCGGGCGATGTTGTTTTCGTCAACAATAAATGCAATCCACGATCCGTAGGTGCTGATCACCGAGGTTCTCGGTATTACCGGTACATTCGTTCTCGTTCTGGTGACCAGGCTGATGGTGGCAAACATCCCCGCCCGTATCCGGGGATCCATGACAATCTGCCCCTGTTGATTTATAAAACGCAGCCGAATACGCAGGGTGCGGCTTGCCGGATCAAGCACCGGGTCAATCTCGTCAATTTCCGCAAAAAAGGTTTCACCGGGAATCGCCTCAAGCGTCACATCACCGCGAAGCCCCTGCGTAATTGCAGCGACAAAACGTTCCGGCACAAAAGTTTCTACCCGCAGACTGGAGAGGTCTCCCACCACATACAGCGCCGATTGTGCCGAAACAGTATCACCGATACTGAAAGGCGCCTGGAGCACCGTTCCTGAAACGGGAGAGACAACGGGGTTGAAGGAAAACACTTCTCCCGGCTGTGAGGGATCAACCATCGCTACGATGCTTCCGGCGCTAACTCTGGAGCCGATTGCAAAACGAAGCTGCACCAGCCTGCCCCCCATCGTTGGAAAAATCGCAACCTGATTCCGCGCCAGCACATCGCCGTTAATAACAACACTGTTTTCGATGGTATCAGCCGTAACTTCCACTGCCTGGACAACAGCAGCCTGACGCCCGCCGCCACCCGGCCCACCGCCTGGCCCTCCCCCAACTGGTGAGCTTGTCGAGCCAGACGAACCCGCTGAACCTGTAAGTAAAGAATGGGCAATAAGTATTGCAAACAGCGCAATAAACGAAATGATAATAATGGTTACAATTTTCTTTTTTTTCATTGCATTAAGTCCTTCCAGTCAATATTCAAAACCGCTGATATGTCAAGGATCATATTCAGATAAGAAAGCTCGCTTTGCAGCAGCCGCTGACGTGCCAGTACCAAATTGTTGCGGGCATCTTCCAGCCTCAGTGATTCAATCGTGCCGTTTCTGAACCCCAGTTCGGTAAGTTCATAGGTCCGTTCTGCAGCGCTCAGGCTGAGGCGGGCAATCTCAATGCTTTCCCATGAGTTTCTCAGATTCATCGCAAGAGAACGAATTTGTGCAACCGCGGCATCCTCGGCACTTTGCAGATCAAGACGCGCTTTTTCTATTGAATCTGATGCATTGCGGACAGACTGGTATCTGCCGGTACCCGAAATCCATGGGTCGATGGGAATTGTCAACGTAGCGCTTCCGCTGAGATTATCTGCAAAAGGATTCAAGCCGGTGTTTCTCCATTGCGCAGACAAGTTAACCGACGGCGCTCTTGATGAAAAATAGAGCTGCCTTTCGGCGTTTTCCAGCCGTTCAATTTCCTGGTGCAGGCTGATTATATCGGGCCGTCTGAGAAGGTGTTCATTGATCAGCTGCTCAGCGTCTATTTCTACTCTTACAATCTCAATTTGACCGTCAAGCAATATATCGGTATCCTGATCAATGCCAAGCTGGACAAGAAAATCACTCATACGGTTAATATACACTGACTGTGCTGTACTCAGGCTGTAGCGGGCGTTCTCAAGCCCCAGTCTGCTCTGCAGCAATGTTAGTTCGCTGATACGGCCGTTGTTAAACGCCGCTTCATTTCTGTCAAGTTGCAATTGTGCCAAACTTAACGTATCGGCAAGGACAGCAAGGTTGTCCCGGTCGGCTATGAGGCTGAAAAAGCCTTTTGTTAATTGTATCCCCAGTTGATTACGCGCATCCTCATAATTTAACAGCCTTGTTTGGTATGCCAGTTGGATATTCCGCATGGCATAAGGAATCCCTGCATTAAGCGACAGATTAATCCCCACACCAATATTGTAGGTAAATCTGTTGCTGCTTGCCGCAGGACCGACGACATCGGAAAAAAGATTCGTTGAGTAATTTGCGCCCAGGGTTCCGGAAATTGCGGGGAAAATTTCCGCCCATAATCTGTTTGCCGAATATTCGGCACTGGTAACGTCTATGAGGTTTCTTTGCAGGCTCAGGCTGTTCTCAAATCCCAATTCCAGAACATCATCCAGAGAAATAGTCAATGAATCCAACTGCCGGATGAGAGATAATAAGCCCAAACACAAGAACACAATGAATGCAAAGCCGCGATGCAAAGAAAGCCCCCTTTTGAAATAGTATATACCATATAGAAAATGCATGAAAATAGCCTAAGTTACAAGAATGGGAGAAAAAACTCATTGGTTTGTGACCCTTAAAACTCAAACAGCGGAAGCTGCAACCCCGCCCCATCAATGTCGGAAAGAAGGCGGTATATACGTTTAGGGTCATCGGATTGTTCGATGAAAGCGCCGGCGCAGGTGATAAAATAACGGGCCCTTTTGAGTACAGCGCCAAGGCGGCGCAAGCCGTCAAAACTGATGCTGCGGGAACGCCGGGTTTCGATAACACGGCGGGCAGTTTTAGCGCCTATGCCGGGTACACGGAGCAATGTTTCGTAATCGGCGCGGTTTATTTCAACAGGGAAAAAATTAAGGTTCCGCAAAGCCCACGCGGTTTTGGGATCAACATGGGGGTCAAGGAAGGGCTGATCTTCATTGAGGATCTCTCCAGCGGCAAAATGGTAGAAACGCAAAAGCCAGTCCGCCTGATACAGGCGATGTTCGCGAACAAGCGGAGGACCAGGAATGTCCGGCAGGCGGGGATCGCTGATTCTGCGAGCCTGTGTTTCAGGGAACATAAATGCTGAATAATATACCCGTCTGAGGGAAAATTTACGGTACAGCGAACTGGAAAGGTTGATGATCTGCCGGTCATCCTCAGAGCTGGCCCCGACAATAAGCTGGGTACTTTGCCCTGCCGGTGCAAAAGCGGGGACAGACACTTTTCCCTGCGGTAAAAACCGGGATGTACGCCGGGATTCCTCATATTCACCGGTTAAATCCGAAAAATCCCCCATTGCACCAAGAATCGACTTACCGGATTTGTCCGGCGCGAGGTATTGCAGGCTTTTATCGGTGGGAAGTTCTATATTTACGCTGAGACGGTCGGCCCAGAGCCCTGCCTCGCGGATCAATCGCTCGCCTGTACCGGGGATTATTTTCATGTGGATATAGCCGCCGTAACCGGCCTGGGTACGGAGTGTACGGGCGGTTTCGATCAGTTTTTCCATTACAATGTCGGGATCGGCAAAAATACCTGACGATAAAAACAACCCTTCGATATAATTACGCCGGTAGAACTCACTCGTTAAATCAACCAATTCCCGGACGGTAAAGCTACTGCGGGGAATATCGGCAGAAGAACGGTTCGCGCAGTAGGCGCAGTCGTACCGGCAGGCATTGGAATACAGCACTTTTAAGAGGCTGACACAGCGCCCGTCTTCGGTCCAGCTATGACAAACCCCGGCAGGCAAACTCGCCCCAAATTTTTTCCCGCCCTTTGCTCCCTTCCCGTCACTACCCGATGAAGCGCACGAGGCATCGTATTTTGCCGCGCCTGCCAGAATGGTCAGTTTTTCGCCAATGTCCATAAAACACTATACATCTGTATAGAATAAATTGCAAGGCGGGCTTTTAGAAATGCGGTAAAGCCAGTACCATAAAACCCGCTGCTCCAATGCTGTACCCCTCTTGCTCTTCCCACGAGGCAACAATGGTATTTCCAACCACGGTTATACCGGTATATGCAAATCCGCGAGGAAGGGCGGGCAGAGAAAAATAGCGGCTATTATTTTCAATAAACACAGCATCGCCCCGGGGGTGCGTTACAACGAGAAAAGCGCCGGATGATCCTGAGATGTTTGAGTAAAATCCGGAGAAAGCAGTACTTTCCCTGTTCAAAGCAAAAAAGCGGGCACTTTGAAATTCGGGAGATACCACGATAACTGCCTGGCAATCACCTTCGATAAATAAAGCGTCAAGCATTTTCCGCAGCGGTTCAGGTGCATTGACAGGCAGTTCGGGCATGGCCGCTCCCTGGAATGCGCCGGAATACACCTGTTCGCCCGGTACAGCAAGGTTATCACTGCGAAAAAACATCCTGCTTCCGGGTGTTGAGCCGGATTTTCTGACAGCACGGTAAAACCAATTGCCGTCAACACCCCGGCGGATGGAATCTACATCCCAGCCGTCTTCCGGTGAAAAAATATCTATTGAAGGCATGGCAAGGGGTTGCGGCACATTGGAAAAAAAGTCAAATGTCCACAAGCGTGGTGAAGGCAGCGGCACCCCCGAATCCAAAAACCGGTCATCTCGGTACAACAAAGCCGCCGGTTTATCGTCATACATAATGAATGCGCCCACTGTGTACAGCGGCCAGAATTCTTTGCCGGAAAAATGATACATCCCAATGCCGTCATTTTCTCCTGTTCTGTCCGTCCACGGTGAAAAGCAGAGGAAACCGTCGCGGTTAACCGCCATCAGCACATCCTTACCCCACGCAAGAGAAAATCGGATATGCGGCGCCAGAGGCCAGGGCATGAGAGCAGCGGAAAATTCAGCGTCGATAATCGATTCAAGCAATTTTGGCCCGTTTGCGGTTAATTGAAACCACAAAGGGTATTCCCCCGCCTGCAAAACCGCCATAGGCTGTATTGCCGGCTGTTCATAGCTCAAGCGAGTACAAGAAAAGGTGATCAAAAAAGTGACTGTCACTAAAAGTAAAATTCGGTGCATGGGTCATTGTACATTATTTTGAAAAAAAATCCATGTCTCACTGCTGCAACGTATGATCCCTTCGAAAGAAACCCAAGTGTCTGCTGTCTGTCTGACCGGGAAGACAGGAATTCCTTCAAAAAACAGTGGGGCGGCAAAGGGGGAAGTGCCAACCCAGGGGCCGGAAGTAACAGGTACGCTGATGCTGCTGCGGGCTTCGGGCACGAGGCGGCGCCGGTCAAAACCAGACTGGACAGTTCTTTCGGCAATGCTGCTCCAGTCCGCAAGCCAGGGATCGGCGCGAACCTCGCCATTGAGAGCAGGATCGTCAAAAAGTGCGCGAAAACGCGGCCAATTGAAATTGTGGGGCAGCCGCGGAGTGGCGGAAACCTGACCTGTTCTGCCATACGCTGCAGCAAATTCCCAGAATAATGAAGCATCCACCCCTCCCTGCCAGCTTAAAACGAGGGTTTTGCCGGAAACATCATGGGGAAATATCGCTCCGGCCGGCTTGAAAAGACCGGTATTTATACTTTTTTCAGGCCAAAACGGCATTGCTACAACAGGACTCGCCCAGGTTTGAGGCAGGGTAACCTCCAGGCTGCGAGCATCGCCTTGGACAATTCTCGTCTCTTTATTGCCTGAATCGCTAATCCATTCCAACTGCCAGTGCGGGCTGCCAAGAACGGTTTCCCATGAATCCGGCAGTTCCGGCAATACCAGATAATATCTGGAATCCACAGGGGCTTCCCCGCAGTTGTGTGCCAATAACGCAGCACAAAAAATCAAGATAAAATAAAAAGTTTTCATACCCCTTATTATGGAAATAAAAGCCTTTTTGCTTGAGCTTTCCTTGCAAATTTTCTGTTTTTTATCTATAATTTATATGGATGAGTGATGTTGCAGCTCCTAATTATATAGAATCCCTCTCTGATGCGCTTCTGGCAAGAAAAGAATGGCTGGAAAAGTCAGAACTTGGCAAACTCAAAGAAGAACTCCGTGTTTTTCAAATATCGTATTCGGTTTTGTACAATATGTTTCTCAAAAAGAAACTGATAAACGAAGACCCTTACAAGCAAGAATCGAAGATAACTGACCTTGAAGTACCTGAAACCGGACCATTTAACGAAGCAAAACGAATGGAGCAGATTTCACTCAGACTGGCCAGTTTTGACAGCCAGCTTGACTTTCTGGTTAATTTTTGCCAGTTCGGAGTAGACTTTTTAAACCTTATGAGGATTAGGAAAATCCTCGGGCTGGTACGGTATATAGACTGGGTAAACCTGACGCCGGATTCCCAATCGCATAATACCAAGGTTGTCGCCGAAATAACCAATCAATCAAAGGCAGGAGCGGATCATATAACCATTAGCATTATAGGTGAGTCCCTGACAAAGCTCGCAAAATGTACCGCCACGGTCATGGGTATTCTGCGGGACCTTTCCATTTACCACAAAGAAACCTATAAGCTTAATATCCGAGGATTAATTACGGGCATGCAGCCGCAGGAAGCGACTGTAATGAATATCAAGAAAAAACTGAGTACGGCAATGCCCGGAAAACCGTTTTATCAGGATTATATTGAAGAACTGATAAAAGAGGATTATTCCAAAGACGGCCCTGTCATGAAGGATGCCATCCTTAGATCGCTCCAACTTGCGGAAGTAAAACAAAAAGAAACGAAACCAAAGATAAATTATAAAAATATTCTCATGGATGGGATCCTGGCCATTGGAGCATCCGCAGCCGCAATGAATGAAACTGCCCAAAAAATGACAGAAAATGAAACAGTGCTTGCCAATAGAAAAAAAGGTTTTATGGAAAGACTAAGGTTATTAATCCGGGCAGTAATTAATGCCGGGCCGGAAGATGTTATTTATGAACTTGATTATATCGATCAGTCAACAGGAGAACATAAAAAGGAAAACCTTAATTACCACCAATTCCGCGCCGACCTGGAAAAAAGAATAAAAATACTTTCCGGGATGAGCGGTCAAGGACCGGTAATGACAAAACTTTCTGCCATGACCGAAGATCAGATTATGGGTTACCTTGAGCGGACCCTTAAAGATGTGCAGTTATACTATCGTACCCTGAATGCACTTGATGAATACTTTAAAAGCAGCGTACCCAGGGAAGACCGCAATAAAATTAAGGGAATTAAGCCGGAACTGGCTGCAATTAAAAATTGTATTGTCCGGGCAAATCGCATCAGGCATGAATACAGTTCCCAAAAAGAAGAAGAAGAACAGCTAAAGCGCCTGGGAATAAACCCCGGCAAGTGATACGTTATGATTTTTCTGAAAGGGGTATCAAGTGAAAAAGCAATCTGCATTTTTAGTAATTATTTTTATTCAAAGCCTGTTCATATCAGGCTGCTTTGATATTTATCACAATATTACAAAAGACAACAATGGTTTTGAGCGGAATTCAATAAAGGTTACACTCAGCAAAATCCTCCTTGAAATGGCGTACAGTTTCGACAATTCCGGTTCGATTGACTATGATGACATATTTGATGATATTTTCGGAGATAGCGAAATTGATTTTGATGACTACAATGAATTTGGAGCATCAATATCAAATATAAATAATGAGTTTGATATTGGTTTATTAATTTCTATGAGCCTGAACTACCGGGACAGAGATGTCTCCAATGCCATTAACCGGGGAAGCCATAGCTTTATTCATAAATACGACGGGAAGAATATAACTATACATATTGACATGGCAGGCAGTTCAGGCGTAACCGAAGACAATGCAATGGCGGCAATGTTTTTAGCTGCCAGTAAATACCGCCTTTCCATCAGCAAAAAATGTGTTGCGGACATAATAAAAGTAACTTTAAAAAACGATGAAGACGAAACAGAAATCGGCTTCACTGATTTGCCGGATGGATACCTTATTGAAATCCCCATGTCAATTTTGTTTCTCAGCGCCATTGATATAGTAATTTATTCTGCATGAGATAATCATCCTGCGGCTAATGTTTTATTGATCTGTCATCCTATGAAAGACCAACATGCTATATTTTAAGTATGAAACAAGCAATTTCTGCCTTAAAGGCAAAGTTATTTTCTTTTCGGTGTGAATCCGCGGATTCCGTCTCCAGGCAGGATATGTGCCTCCTGGATCATATCGAAAAAATCATTGAAATTTCCAAAAAATACGGAATAACCAAGAGCCTGGTCAGAGGAAAATGCTATCTCAATTATATATGCACGAAACTTGATATCAGCCCTGTTCAGGCAGTGTTGTTTTCGCATTTTATGGAAAAAAGCGATGAAAGGTGTATCCATATCAGCGAAATAGCCGAGTCTATAAAATGCAGCAAAGTCAGGATTATCAAATATATGAACGACTGTGAAGAGTTGGAAAAAAAGCGGCTCATCCGCTGCCGCAGGGATGATGACGGTATTTCATACAGAATCCCCCGCAATGTTGCTGAGTCGCTGCGGAAAAACAATGGGTTTGTTCCGGAAAACAATGAAAACCTTACCATTTCTGCTTTATTTATTGTTCTTGAGCGGATTTTTGACGAGAGAAGCAATAATGAGCTGACATATAATTCCATGAAAGCGGAACTCCTGGATCTTATAGCACAAAATATGCATCTTGAGTTTTGCAAAAAAATAATGAGCTATAAATTCAGAAACGGCACTCTTGTGTTACTGCTCTGTTTTTGCCATTTATTCGGAAACAACAATGATGATAATATCGGCGCCCATGATATTGAATTTTTATATGACAGGAAGTTTTTATTTTCTGAAGTTAAACAAGGTTTATCTGATGGCTCCCATTCACTCATGGAGGGAAAATTTGTAGTACATACGAATGATGACGGTTTTGTCAATTCCGATTCATGGAAATTATCGGACAAGGCAAAAAAAGAACTTTTGGCAGAAATGAACATTAAGGGAAAAAGAAACTATCAAAAAAACCTTATACTGTTTAATTCAATTAAACCAAAAAAAATGTTCTACAATGAAAGAGAAACCGGAGAAATCAAAAAACTCATATCACTGCTCAAAGATAAAAATTTCTGCAAAATCCAAAAAAGGCTGGACAAAAAAGGTATGAGGAAGGGGTTTGCGTGTTTGTTTTCCGGCCCGCCGGGAACCGGGAAAACCGAGACTGCTTACCAGATTGCCCGTGAAACAAAACGGAATATCATGATGGTTGATATTTCTGAAACAAAAAGCATGTGGTTTGGTGAAAGCGAAAAAAGAATAAAAGAAGTATTTGAAATCTACCGGACAGCGGTTGAAAATTCAAAAATTGCGCCAATTTTGCTTTTTAACGAGGCCGATGCGGTTATTGGCAAACGGAAAGAATTTTCTTCTTCCAGCCGCTCGGTAGATCAGACCGAAAATACCATCCAAAACATTATTTTACAGGAAATGGAAAACCTTTCCGGCATACTCATTGCCACAACCAATTTAACGCAGAACATGGATAAAGCTTTTGAGAGGCGTTTTCTGTACAAAGTAACGTTTGATAAACCCGGTCCGGAAAACCGTATGGGTATATGGCACTCCCTGCTGCCAGGGCTTGCCGAAGAGTCAGCCAAAGAACTTTCTTCCCGTTTTGAACTTTCCGGCGGTCAGATTGAAAACATTGCCCGCAAAACCGAAGTTGATGATATAATCAATGGGGGGCGCCACCCAGAGGTGACAAGGCTTTCTCTGGATACCCTTGTTGCCTACAGCAAGGCTGAAACATTGAATGAGCCCACAAACAGTAAAAAGATTGGATTTGCCCATGAATAAATTTATTGCCATTGATTTTGAAACCGCCACGTATAAGCCTAACAGCGCGATTTCCATTGGCCTGGTCAAATTCTGTGACTACGAACCTGTTGATACTTTTTACTCGCTCATCCGTCCGCCAAAGCTGTACATACGCCCTGATTTTACCGACATTCACGGCCTTACGGTGGATGACGTAAAAGATGCGTATGATTTTGAATATCTGTGGGACAATGGAATATCTGATTTTTTGGAAGGGCTGCCTCTTGCGGCGCATAACGCAGCATTTGACATGGGAGTGCTGCGGGCTACGCTGGAATATTATGAAATCCCTCTTCCAAAATTATCGTATTTTTGCACCTGCAATCTTGCCCGTAAAACATGGCCTGATCTAAAATCCCATGCCCTTACCGCACTGGCAAAAAATTTTGGCATTGTATATAAGGCTCACAACGCACTTGAAGACGCACAGACATGCGGTAAACTCGTGCAAATGGCTGCGGAAATATTTGGGGAGAAAACCAGCATTAAAGGATTGCTCAAAGCTGCGGGGATGCAGATGGGGAAGTTGGGGTGATCTTCACGATATCTTTGTTGATCTCTAGGTATAACCTATGTAAATGTGGTATAGTGCCTAATGTTTCCGAAGATAGAGTTCAACAAAACTGCATTTAAGCACGGGGTTACAGAAGAAGACATATACTGGGTCTTTTACAATCCCGAATATGACGGCCCTATGGAAGAAATGGAAAATAAATATATCCGTATTGGCTTTGATCGCTCTGGCAATTTGCTGGAAATCATGTATAATGAAGATGAGGAAGATGAGACTGTAAATGTATTCCATGCCATGAAGTGCAGGAGTATCTATTTTCCTTTGCTAAACCAAAAGAGGTAAGTATGCCAAAGATGACCGAAGAAGAAGCCGAAGCTCTTGATGAATTTGTTACAAAATATCCGCCCAAAGTTGATCCGACAAAAGCCCGCCAAATATCCAGGATGGTTGCGCTTGATGATCTTTCTGCCAATTATATTATATCTGTTTCTACTGCAAGCCAAAAAACGCCTTCGCAAATCATCGGTGAACTGGTACGTGAAAAAATAGCTGTTTCAATGTAATTGGTTGTGAAACCTTTGACGATGCCATGACCAGCTGCGGGGTTGAGGATGGGGAAGTTGGGGTGAAAAATATCTGCCATATCATCCTGTGATAGACCAGATTGATAGAATAACTGTATAAGAACATCATTTGACAAAAAAGAGGAGTTTTTATGCAGAAAGATATTGCAAAGTTAAATATACATATGAATAAAAAAGAAAAAATGATGATGTATAAATCATTTTTTCTCAATGAAGGTGCAATTAACTATATTAAAAGAAAGAATAAATCTGATTTGGAAAGTGAATTAAATGAAGCTAAAATATATTGTAATATACCGGCAAAAGATGCTAATGATTTATTGAAACAATTGCATAATAACGATTTTCTGGGTATTGAACGAGCATCCACATGGAAATTTACATCTATACCTGTATTGAATTATACCGGAGAAGTATGTAATTTCGGCTGCTGCCAGGCTAATTTCAGTATTGTCAACAAATGGGGGTATAAACAACTTTATAAATGTTTTCAGATAATTTATTCCAACGATTGTTTTGTTACATGGATGGGCAATGTACTGACTGGAGGCCCGGTATTTTGGGTTTCAGTTGATAAAAGGGTTTTCCGGCTCACCTATACTCATAAGCGGCTCATGATCTATCCAAATATCTGCAGTGAACCAGAATTGATTGCCGGTTTAGATCAGACATCTCTGGATAATGTAATAAAAAAATATCATAAACTTCTTAGAGTCTTTGATCCAAACTTTATAATGCTGGAACACGAAACTGGTTATAAAGGAATAAATTTGGAAAGGCATTTCCCCAAAGGATTTTTCTATAAAGGGCCAAAATATAATTACAGCGAATATAAAAAGGTTAATTATTATGCATGGGTTAATCCGGTGGATGTCGAAAAGAAAGAAATTTCTGAAATGAAAGGTGTGAATACAGAAAATAGCTTGTTTAAAATTGAGATCGAGAATAATACATATCCACATTCGGGGTATGCATATTTGGATTTAAAAAAAATGGAGGTTGTGGGCGATTGGTGGAATTTTTATCGGTCTATCACCTCATGACAGACCAATATACTATATTATTACCATACGGAGGTTTCAATTGAAAAACATTGTTCTTATAACCCGCGAAAACAGCGAGAAAGTAACCCATGTAATGGTTTATCTCTGCGGGAGTTATCAGGAAGCGAAGCAGTTTTGCCGTTTCATAAACAGTATTTCTCTTGAATGCGGAGAGAGGTTTAATGCCAGAGAAATATACCTAAATAGAGAATACTCTCTTGAGAAGTATGTGCCCTTTACTTTTGATGATATTTTAACCATAAGCAATAGAAACCTGCAAAAATTATTGCGTGAACTTGACTCAGATATATTGGTATTAGCTTTGAAAGATGCAAAAAAAGAAATAAAAGATCATTTTTTTAAAAATATGTCCAAACGAGCTTCAGGAATGCTTAAAGAAGATATTGAATATGTGGAACCATATGCTGAGTCAGATATTGAAGATGCAAGACAGCTTATTTTGGACACGTATAAGTATTTATCTACTGAAACATTTGATAAAGCAATTGATGCATTTGGTAAAAGAACTAAAATTAAACTAAGAAAGTGCTTCCCGCCGTTTGCTGAAGAAGAAAGAAATAATATTGTCATGGTATTTCGCGGATCAGGTAATATTGCCGACAGTGTATCCATCTCGATTTATGAAACATATCATCTTGCAGATGGTTTATGCAATTATTTAAATGAGCTTGAAACAGAGAAGGGAAGATTTATCTACGCCAGACATATTAAACCAATGGTTGAGTATGAAATAACAAAACCGTTACTTATTCGTTTTGAGCAAATACTTGAACACAACGGTAAAATCCACAATGAGCATTGCAATATATTGATTATTAAAGAAGCGTTAAAAAATTTCGGAACCTATACACTTCTTAAAGCTTTCAAGGGAATTGACAAGCGTTCCAGGGAGATTATTATGCAATGTTTATCCATTAAAACCGCTGATGAGATTAATGATTTAATAGAAAATAATCATAAATACGAGAAATATACATTGAGTGAAACTCGTCAAGCCAGGCAGAAAATAATGGATGCGATAAACAGGAATGCCATTAAATTTGAACGAGGTGATTTTCATAAAGGTGTATTCCTTAAAGATTAAAAATCTAAGGCTAATTATAAATAATAGTATATTTTTCATTGGTCTATCACCTCTTGATAGACCGGTTGGTTATTCTTAACATAAGGAGACACCATGCAGGAAATTGACATTATTAAATTGCAGGAACAAGCAGAACAGGGTGATGCCGAAGCGCAATATAATCTTGGATGTTATTACTATTTTGGAAGAGTCATACAAAAAGATTTTGAAAAAGCTGTTCACTGGCTCACTGAAGCTGCAGATCAAGGCAATACCGGGGCACAATATTGGCTTGGACATTGTTATGATAATAATGGAGATGGTTTTCAAACAGACGGAGAAAAAGCGCTGTTGTGGTATACGAAGGCAGCTGAAGCAGGTAATTATGTAGCGCAATTCTATCTTGGTTGTATTTATCATCAAGGAGAAGGTGTACCCCAAAATTTTGAAAAAGCAGTGTATTGGTATCATAGATCTGCAGCGCAGCATCATAGAAATGCACTTGTTAATCTTGGATTGTGTTATTATAAAGGAGATGGATTACCAAAAAATCGTGAAGATGCGGTATATTATTTTAATCTGGCAGCACAAGATGCAAATAATATTGCATATCATAATTTAGCATTTTGCTATGCCAATGGAATTGGCGTGATACAAGATCCTGAAAAAGCCGAATATTGGTATAAAAAGTATGAACAAACAGGATCCAACTGGAATAAGAACAACGATGGGATTTATTATTTTCACATTAATCGAAAAAATAACACTAACTATGTTTTGCAGTATAATGATCAAGAAAACGAAATTTTGAAAATTGATAATGATACATTGATTAATTTTAAGAAGCCAAAGGTAATAGAAGACTTTTCCGTTAGTGAATTGGAAGAATTAGCAATATATTTCTACAAGAAAAAATCTGAATGGCCTTTCAGATATGAATTTAATAAAGCTTTATTGAAAAGATATGAAAAACTAAACAAAAATTTTTCCTGGACAAAAAGCAAGAAAAAGAAATTCCTGGAGATAAATGATAAACTCATGAGTATTTTTATTAAATCATATAATGAAGCGCTGACTATTGCAAAAAATCTAGAAATGAGAATACAGAACAATGATCCATTTCTTTCTGACTATGAAATAGAAATTACATTACAACCATATATTTTTGATAAAAATGATTATGAGGAAGATTGTATTGCTTTGGTTTTATCAGAACCTAAATATCATCCAATTGAATTTGATATCAGCCATTCCAGGTTTGAATGGATTGAACAGGAAATCCCTGTTTTTATGGATAAGTCAATTAACTGGAATAACCAATATCTGGATGGAGTATTTAATGACCATTATATATGTTACGCAATTCATGTCTTGCTGGAAAACCATTGGAGTTTTCATGATATTTTAAATATAGACCAAATATGGACAGATGTCAAAGTAATACACCAAAACCATTACCAAAAGAAAATTAATTGAAAAACATGAAAAAAGATAAAAAATCAACCGTACCATCGCCGCCAAAATCAGCACTAACAAGGTTGTTTTACATCGACCAGCAGATAGCCTCGGGAATATATCCAAACTCAAGGTATTTGGCGGAATATCTGCTTGATAAATGGGGAGAGGTGAGCGTTCCGACCATAAGCCGGGATATTGCCTTCATGAGGGACAGACTGTACGCCCCCATTGAATACGATGCCCTCAACCGTGGGTATTATTACTCTGAAAAAAATTACCGTATTCCAATGGGTTTTGCCGGAGCTGATGAACTGCTGGCTCTGGGCATGGCAAAAAATATTCTTTCGCTGTATCGCAACACGCCTGTTTACGAGGCGGCTAACAACCTTTTGAACTGCATCACAGCACCGCTGGCAGCCGAAGGCAATTCGTCATGGTTTGAAAATCGCATTGTGGTACCGCAGGTTCCTTCAGCTTCCGTTGTAAATGATGTGTGGGAGCCTGTCACAACAGCCCTCAAGGAAAACCGTATTCTTGTTTTTGAGTATATGGGAAGCTATGATGAAAAGTACCAGAGCCGGCGTGTTAAACCGTATCAATTGTTGTTTGATACCGGCATTTGGTATTTGTACGGATATGCCGAAGAACGAAAGGAAACACGTATTTTTTCACTCTGCCGCATGAAGAATATCGTTGTAACCACAGATCATTTTTCCCTGCCCAAAGATTTTGATTACCGTGCCATTAACGCGGGAAGCTATTTTGGCATTTTTGCCGGACAGAAAAGATACAAGTTTAAAATTGCTTTTTACGATTATTCCATTGCGTGGGTAAAAGATCGCAAATGGGCTGATGATCAAAAAATCAGTAAAGCCGATGACGGAATTATGCTTACTTTTACCAGCACCCAATTTCTGAAAGTAATTGAGTGGGTATTGTCCCGCGGCTGCACTGCCCGCCCGCTGGAGCCGGAATTGCTGGTAACAACTTGGCGTTATAATATTGCAGAAATGCAAAAAACAGCGAGTTAGCAGAAGAATGGATGGCATGAAACACAGATTATCACAGATTTTACGGATTTACACAGATTATTTTATTACTCTTTTATACTCCAAACTTTTGTTCCCAAAATTAATAATGAGGCCAAGCTTTAATTTGGTTGCTGATAGATAATTAACTACTTGCCCTTGATGTTCAGGAATTATCTGTGATAGTGCTTTGATTTCAACAATAATTTTATCATAACAAATAAAATCTGCAATGTAACACTTATCCAGTGGCTCATTCTTATAGTATACTTTTAAAGGAATTTCACGTTTGTATGGTATGTTTTTCAATTGAAATTCCTTTTCCAATGCTTCCTGATATACAGCCTCAAGAAACCCGTATCCCAGTTCTTGATGAACCGTCATAGCCGCTCCAATTATGGAATATGTTTCTTCTTCATACAAATAGTCCATTAGTTATGCCTCAATCTGATAATAAAATACTTACGAGCAATCCGGCAATAGCAAATATTACTCAAACCCTTTATTCTTAATCAGTGCTAATCAGGAGGGGAACCTTCGCCGCTTTGCGGCTCGGTTGAGGATCCAGTTCAATCAGTGGAAATCTGTGTCCCATTGGAATGGATGCCATGGAACACAGATTAGCACAGATTTTACAGATTTACACAGAATATTATTATTTGTTATCTTCCATATTTTTAACTTTCTTAATCAGTGCTAATCAGTATAATCAGTGGAAATCTGTGTCCCTCTTGAAATATCGAAAACCTATTTTTTGCGATTATACCGTGCAGCCATTGACCGTACTGTGGCGAGAAGTGTTTGCAAATCATTGTCGTCAAAAAATGGAATCATTCCGGTTATTTCCTGGGCAGCAAGGTTTGACGGGGAATTGTCCCGGTCGGCACCGGTCAACAGATATTCAACCGATACATTAAGTACTTGCGCGATACGGAACGCCTCGCCCGCTCTGGGAATGATATTTCTGTTTTTCCATGAAGAAAATGTTCCTTTAGATATATTTGTTTTCTGGTATAGCCACTCAAAACTGGTATTTTGCCTATCCACCTCATTTTTGACCATTTTCCAGAAAAACTCCCCATTCATTCAGTCATTTTATGCCATAAAAGTGTGCATTTGAATGATTATTGAAGAATTTGCCTTGACATAATGTATGCAAATGAAATATAATACAAACATTCGGCTGTATTTGCAGACATTTAAACTGGAATTCATGAGTGAACGATCATTGTATGATAGATCAGGCGGATAAAATTGATTGTGGAAAATGCCGGAGTTTCCGGTCATATTGTCCGTTGGGCAATGAATAGCAAAAGTCGTGCGGACTGTAAGCGCAAAGGAGGCCAATAATGGCTAATACATGCGGACAGTGTCAATTATTTGTAGGCCCTAGTCAAAAGTGTGCAGGCGGTCGACACCCTGGTGCTGCTTATCAATCTGCTCCGATCAATTGTTTTAAAGGCCCTGCAAGTCTTTTTGACAGCAATGTATGCGGTAGTTGCCGCCTTTTTGAAGGCCCAAGTAATAAGTGTGGCGGCGGTCGGCACCCTAGTGCTGCTTATCAATCTGCTCCTAGCAATTGTTACTCGCCAATACCTGGTTAATTATCATATCCCCGGGATTATCCGGGGGTATGTTGGGGGAAATACGGATGCGAGTACTTGACATGAAAATTTTTTTAATTTAATATATGTTATGACAAGAAACGACAATATATTTTATAGGTTAACTCGAAAAAATGAAAATACGGCGACAGAACTATTGTGTAATCTTTTCAGATCAAAGTATATCAGAAATATTTGTCTAAAATATTTCAATATACCAGAAGAAGTTATCGAAGAAATTAAATTAGAAAACATTACAACTCAAAAGTATTTTCCTGATGCAGGTATACCTGATATAGTTATTGAAAATGTAAATTGTTTTTACATAATAGAAAATAAAATAAGAACTGGTACTTTATTGCAGGAAAGTCAAAAAACATTTTACATAGATTCTGTAAATAAATATACAAAAATAAAAAGAAATATTGGTTTCATTTTTATTGTTCCAGAAAATTATTCTCATATAGATGAATTGCAAAAGCTAGTAGAGCAACATAATGGACTGGTAAAATTAATTTTATGGGAAGATTTTCTAAAATATTTGCTTGATTTAGAAATTCAAAAAGAATCCCCTATAATAAAAGAGAGTCTTGACTATTTGATTAAAATTATTACTGGTAAAACTTCATTGTATGATGAGGGAATTAATTTAACTCCTTATGAGGTTGCTATGCTGTATAATCCAAAAGATGTATTGGAATCTTTGAAACTTTGCGACAAAGTATTTTCGCTTGTAAAAGGTATTCAAAATGATCTTATAACAATAAAAGAATGTATTCTCACTCCTTCAGATGAATACAAATGTGTAGATACGGTAGATATAATTGGAAAATTTTTTGCTTATAATGCCAAACCATGTATTTTTATTGGCTTATCGCTAAATTTAATCAACTATAATGTACCAGATATTCGTGATATAAATAAAAAACCTGATGATTATATTTTTTCTATAGCATTTGAAAAAAAATACTTAAAAAAAGAATTGATCATTCAAGATGGTTATAACGACTATTTTGATGATGATGACTGGCTATATTTTCCTTTGAATAAAAAATATTTTTTGGAAAATGATAATATTGAATTACTGAAAGATCAAGTAATTGATATTATTCGCAATGTCTTCATGAAGAATGTTTTAAATAATTGACCGATGAGTGAAATTCATTTTCAAATCATTGAAAAAACAAAATTCTATCAAATTGAGTTTTTAGCTGCTATTTCTTTAAATTTCTTAATATGACTGTCAATTTCTTCAGCAATTTCCTTTATTAGTTTTTCGCTATAATTTGGATGTTTTAAACGATTAAATGATTCCGAATTTAAATTCCAAAAATCTAAATTGTAACAATCTGAATGTTTCCACCCATACCACCATTTATTTTTTTCAAATCCTTTATCAACTTGTTTGCAAATTTGAGGGATTTTTGGATTTGAATTTAAATTTTCTTTGTCAGTGAATCCATAATAGTAATCATTTTCGATATTTAAATGAAAATATACCTTTTCTTGATCCTGCATTGTATAAACAGGAAAATTAATTCCATAATGCATATGCCGAGGCTTTTTATTGTAATATTTTTGTATATCTAATGTGAAGTCTTTCACTTCATTTATATAATCTTTATTTAATTTCAACAATTGATTTTGCAATTCATCCCAAAAGTATTTCTGTAATTCGTAACGATCAAAGTTCACATTTTGTATAAATAAATTACATTTATCAAGATTGTCTTTAATATCTTCTTTGGTTAGGAAGTTATTTTTTTCCTCTTTTTTTATTCTTGTTTTTTCCTCATCATATAAATCGTTTTTAAATACTGATACTATATCAAATATATATTCTGCAAGATTAGCATAAAAATTAGGAATGTCATTTTGCTTACTATTTCCAAGCGAATTAAATCTATTCATTTCTTTAATTATGTTAAAAACTGTTTCAAATATCTTTTTTTTGTTCTTTTCGCTGGTATGCATTTGGATATACCCCATTTGAAAAAGCAAGTCCTTAAATTCATCTACATTTTCTTTAGAATCTTCGTTTTGTACAGAAATTGTTATTTCTCCATCTTGAATAATTTTATTTAGATTTAATAAAAAATCATGATATACTTCTTGTTTTTTTTCAAATATTTTCACGTTTTTTTCACGTTTTTCTGATGCTTTAGTTTGTCCATATAACAGAACCCATGTAATTATTGATGTAATAAACACACCTATTAGAGCTCCAAATATTTGTAATGGTAGTATTTCGATTTGATATACTCTAAAAATGATTGGTGATACAAAAAATAGTAAAACCAATAAAATAATAATACCTATAGCTTTGCGAAGAAAAATATCTTTATTCATAATTTTTTACCTCTCATAAATACTGTATATATTATTGAACTATTAATATAATACCATATTTTATTGATTTTTGAGCAATTTTCAATATATAAGCAGAAAAACCATATTTTGTCAAGACCCTCGCAGGGGGTTAGCGAAAATTTTATAACAATACCCTGAAGGCTCCCGCCTCTCTATTTCACTTCTTTATTTGGTGCCCTCCGTGTCCTTAGTGCCTTTGTGTGAAATTTTGGGAAAAAGATTCCGCTCTATCAACTCCTGATAGACCAACAATGCTATACTTTGAGCATGAGAACAGAAAACGCTGGAGGAAATAATGAATTATGATGCTTGGTCTATCTACTATGATAGAATAAATACGCCATATAATATTGATATAAAAAAAATATTTGGAAACATCGTGGCAAATGATTTACATATCCCCCAAATATTTATTATCAGAATATTAAAGCAAAATTATCCATTTTCAAGTATATTTGAAAAAATCATAAACGAGGATACATTACAATATAAATATTTAGAATTCCCACTTTACATGATATGGAGTCAAAATCTAAAAATTATAGATGTTGCTAACGATATAATAGCTGGATGGGGAAACAAAAAAAATAATAAAATTAATAAATATATATTTATTACACCAAATAATATTGAATATGAAAATAAAGACAAAAAAAATATTATAATGATAACGTGTAATAAAAATGAAGAAAACAATGATAATATTGTCAATATAAATTACAATGATTATTTAATAGATGATGTAAATATGCTTGAAAACAAAATAATTGAATATGATAAAAAAAGTAATTGGCATAGCGTCGCGACTGGAGAAAGTAGTATAAATGAACATATGTTTTTTCAATTAAATATGTTTATTGAAGCATTGAATATTCATAATGTACATTATGGATGCCTTAAATTTTTAGTAGATTTTTCTGAGAAAATTGATTATCTTGAACAACGATTATTGTTTTTTGATATTAATAATGAAAGGTAGCAAACATAATGATATATAATCAATTCAAAATAAAATATTGTTCATTAATAGACAAATTTATTGAAAATCTCGGAGCATTTAATACGACAGGAATGCCTGCAATAAATATTCCTAGGGTTGGGAAGTACTATGAAAAATCTCCGGTAAAAATGGCGTTTTTTGGACTTGAAACAAATGGATGGCTTTCTTTTCAGGATTTTATGGAAAGATATACCATCTCAACAGAACTTGCGTATGATTATGTAACAGATCTTAACAAGTATTTGGAAATGGTAAATAATCAACAAACAAAATATTGGGATTATATAATCCGATTTATAACGAATATTTATAAAAAGAAAAATCAAAAGAATTTAAATATTACAGATTTGCCGGAGTCTTTTATCTGGGGAAATATTAACTCAATGGAACGTTTTGAAACATCAGCACAAGCCGGAGGAGCACAATATGAAGATTGGAAACAAATCAAACAGTGCAGTAGAATATTTGATACTTTTCAATACGTCCTTGAAATAGGTAAACCGGATATTTTAATTATTATGAATCAGAACGGAGACACGGAAATAAATTTTGATGAATCAATGGAATTAATTATCAATTATTATAAGAGAAGGAGAACCGGTATAAAAAATGACAAAAACAGAGCAAAATTGTAGACAAAAATAGAAAATGTATATATATTTTAAATGAGGTTAAATTATGGAAGAAAAAACGACAGTCGAAAAGCTTTTTCATGAAAAAGGCATAAAATTTTCAATTCCGGCTTATCAGAGAGCTTATTCATGGGAATGTGATAAAGATAGAAAACAAGTTGAGCAATTTATCATTGATATAAAAGATCAAGATCCAAAAAAACCATATTTTTTAGGACATTTCCTTTTTGAAAAAGACAAGGACGATAAAAATAAATACTGGGTCATTGATGGACAGCAAAGACTAACAACAGTGGTAATATTTTTTAGTTGTTTAATACAGGAACTTGAAAAAAGAAAATTGGATCTTGAAAAAAAACGTAGAGAGAATACTTTAGAAGATAAAATGCATTCAAGCCTTTCTGACATAAAATTATTCGATGAGAATGGTGAAGAAATTCAAACATGGCGTATTCGTGAAGATTATATCCAAATGGGAAAAGACTATAAATTTTCTACAGTTGAATACGACAACCCGTTTTTTAAAAACTTAGTTTTTCAAAACTGTGATGCTGGAAATGCCTTTGATACTGAATCTCAGAAAAGAATTGCAAATGCAAAAAAAGCATTTGAATATATTTTTGAAAAAGCAGAAATACATGAAATTCTAACTTGGAAAAAAATAGTTGAAGAAGCGGTTATTACAACATTCCAGGTTGATGATAAAATTCAGGCAACACAAATATTTGCTTTTCAAAATGACCGAGGAAAGGATTTAACAACACTAGAAAAATTAAAAGCATTTTTAATGCATAAAGTATATGCAGTATCTGATGATCCTGTGAGTGTAATTAAAGAAATGGAGATGGAATTTTGCGATATATACAGGCAATCAGAAAGAATATCTTTTGACGAAGATAGAGTATTAGGTTTTCATAATGTAGCTTTTTTACCAGGTAGTGGAAATGCGTTGGACAATGTTAAATCTGCAATTAAAGTAATTACAGAAAATGAAAAGAAAGAAGAATGGATCAAGCGTTTTGTTTATACATTGAAAGAAACGTTTCATACAATTGAAAAAATAGAAAAAATTGCTGAGCAGAATAATTCAATTACAGATTCGTTGTTGCTTGATACTCAAAATAGTATTCCTTTATTAATAAAGCTGTTTCATTTTCACAAGCAAGATGAAAAAACAATATTTGAGGTAATGAAGATTGTCGAAAACATTCTATTTAGACTGATATACAGGTCTGCTGATTATAGAACAAATAGTCTTCCAACTATAGCTAAAAATTATAATGGTGATATAGTTAAATTGAAAGAATCACTTCAAATAATTTTAAAACATGGTTTTCAAGACTGGTGGGATTTTACTGGAAGTTGTAAAAATTATTTTCTAAAAAATAGTTATCACTATTCTAGTAATATTAAATATGTTCTATGGAAATATGAGAATTATTTAAGAGATGTGGAAAGAGCAAGACTTTTAACCCCTATTGATTTCAAAAATAAATATGAAACAAAAAGAAAAGAAAATACAATTGACCATATCACGCCACAGACACCAAATTTTACTGAATACTCGGATGATTTCAAAAGGGATTTCTTAAATAATATCGGAAACCTTGGGTTAATGGTTTGGGGAGACAATTCTGCTAAAAAAGATAATAACCCTGTAGATAAAATAGATTTATTTGATAAGGATTTCTTTTCAAATAAAAAAATAAAACAGGTATTGGAAACAAAAAAAACTTGGGGTGAAAATGAAATAATTGATCGAAGAGATAAGATAATAAAATTTATTTTTGACAATTGGAATTTAAATTAAATATATGTAAATATGCCAGAAGTGGTAAAATACCATAAAAATGGAACGATAGCCGAAAAAAAGAATCCAACTCTATCATCCCATGACAGACTAATAGTATAAATTTGTATTATGAGGAGAATGCTGTGGCAAAGAAAAATACAGAATTATATTCCAGAATTCTTTACAAAGAAAAAGATTTTTTGCTTTTTAATGTTCCCGATGAGCTTAAAAAACCGGAACTCTGCCTTAATGCCGTACAAGAGAATGGAGAAGAGCTTAAATATGTGCCAAAAGCACTAAAAACAGAAGATTTATGCTTTGCCGCCGTTCAAAAAGACGGTGTTGCACTAAAATATGTGCCGAAAGCATTAAAAACAACAGGAATTTGCCTTGCTGCTATGCAAGGAGGCAGTTATGTGATCAATTACATCCCAAAATCAATACTAACAACAGAACTTTGTTTAACCTCTGTACAAAAAAATTGGTGTACGCTTGTGGATGTACCTAAACACCTCATGACCGAGGAAATATGTCTTATTGCAATACAACAAAACAGCGGTGCGCTTGAACTTGTTCCTAAAGCAATTATGACATTGGAAATGTGTTTTGCTGCTGTAAAAAAAGAAGGAGAGGCGCTCAAATATGTCCCCAAAAAATACAAAACTCCTGAACTTTGTCTTGCTGCGGTGCAGGAAGATGCTTTCGCACTTGAATATGTACCAATTGAATTAAGGAATTATAGTCTTTGTCTTGATACAGTTCAGAAAAATGGGTATGCACTTGTATTTGTTCCGAATAGACTTAAAACTCCAGAGCTTTGCTCTACCGCTGTACAAGATAATGGTTATGCCCTTGAATTTGTTCCTGATAAACTAAAGACTACAGACCTTTGCATTACCGCTGTCCAAAATAAGAGCTCTGCGATTAAACATGTTCCGAAAGAGTACATGACTAAAGAGCTTTGTCTTTTGGCTGTACAGCGTGAAGGAGATTCACTGCAATATGTGCCCGAATATTTTAAAACTGAGGATATCTGTATGGCTGCAATAAAACAAACTGTTTTTGCACTTTTATATGTACCAAAAATATTTCATACTCAGGAAATCTTCTTTGAAGCAGTTAAGCAAAATTGTCTGGCTCTTCGCTTTGCACCCAAAAAAATAAAACAAATACCGGAACTTCGTCAACTCTATATCGACCAATACGTTAAAAGGGCTCTGGAAGAGCTCGATGAAGATGATCCTTGGTTTAGGGCCAAAAGAGGCATATTATGAAAATTAAATACATCAACGACAACGAAATCACCAACTTTAGAGAAATATGTATGGGAAACATGAAAAAAGGAATTATATACCGAGGCAGTTATCCAGTTTTTAGAATTGACCCGGAAAGAGACCGTATTTACGATAAACTTATTTCTGAAGCAGGCATTAATTGTGTCATTAATTTAGCCGGGAATGCATCAGATCTGGAAATTATTGCCAATTTAGTTCCATGGTATAATACTTTGCTCAGAGAAAATAATGTTATAGGACTTGATATTCAATTTGAGTTCGATTTTCTTAATACATTTGAATATGAAGTATTTAATTATAAATTGAGACAAGGAATTGAGTTTTTATTAATTCACAAAGGGCCGTATCTTATTCATTGTAACGCCGGTGTTGACAGAACCGGATTTGTTGCGGCAATTATTGCATTGTTATGTGGTGCAAGCATTGACGAGATCATATATGATTATCTTCTTTCTTATGGAAAAGATTTTGCAGATGCAAAAAATGATGAATTACAATATATTACCGGAAGAAATATTTATGGTCAAATTAATGCAATAGTTAATGGAAAAATTGAAGATCGTAGAAATTTGCAAGCGAATATAGAAAAGTATTTTTTAAAGAATATAGGGTTGTCAAAAGAACAACTTGAAAGGTTGAAAGAGATATTACGTTACCAAAACACCATTGACTTTAAATAGATTTATATGATAAAATATTAATAACTTGGAGGGTTGTATGGAAACTATTAAGTATGAATGGGATATTCAGAAATTTATTTCGGAATACCCGTGGTTGATAAATTTGAATTATCAAAATATACCGGAACTCAAAGAATTTAATAAAGATAAGGAATTCTATATTGAGGGAAATAAAAGAATTGATCTAATATTAAAAGACTCTGTAACTGGTTTCCCGGTTATTATTGAATTTAAAAGAGGTGATTTAACACGAGACAATATTGGACAAATATTAGAATATAGATCAAGAATCATTGCTTCATTAAATAACGAGGATAGTACTTTATTTAGATTATTTGGTAATAAGATAGTATCCCCAAAGATGGTTCTTGTCGTTAGATCAAGCGATGATTTTGGAAAAATCTCTTGTAATTTACAAAACATAGATCTTGTGGAATATGGAAATATTGAAAGTAAAATATTATCTGGAGATATTGGTTTTATAAAATCTATTGATGACTTTTCAAAAACAATAAAAACATCAAATCCTCCAATAAACTATGAACGTTCAATCTATCTGGAAAATAATGTTTATTCTATACTTTTTAACTTATTTAAAAAATATGGTTTTGTTGATAAATGGCGTTACTATAACAATTATGATATAGGAGAATATTTTTGGAACTATAAAACGACATTCTTAAATAAATGGATATTAAAAGATCAAGTAATTAGTATTGGATTATATGAAGATATTTTGTTTAAATCTGATATGTATGTTTGCATAAGTTTTTGTTCGAAAAATATAGAAATATTAAATAAATTGAAAGAATTAATACTTTCTGAAAAAGATAATATATGTTGTGAATGTAATTCATGGACAATGGATTCTGATTTCTTACTTGATTTTAGATATAATCCAAATGACTTTTATAATAATGATAATACTGAAAAAATATTAGAAAACACAATAAAAAATTACTTAAAAATAGTTAACATAAAGTAATATAATACTGAGCATAACGAGACTGTCGAATTAATAAATTTACTCGAAATAGGAAAGCCCGATCCGCCGGGCAATATCAGTCTGGCTTTGATAGCCGCGCAGTTCGCGGAGTTGGGGCTGAGGTTTAATATAACTAGCTACTAGAACGAGATAACCATCAGTAAATGATGGCGGCGAGATAGATATTCCGCTCAAGTACATGCCCTGTGCCGCAGGGTTGTTCATAATTGAAATATCATCTATAAATAAGATCCATGAAGGTTTTTTACACAGCACACGCAAGTTAAAGTATTTTTGTATATCCATGCGCCGGCTTACATCGTCCGGAACTCAGGGCATTTCCCAGCCTCCAGTCACGCAGGCTAAACTGGCTTATTAAAAGAGTTCTATTGTAATTATATGTATTACTTTGATATAATACATACAGAAATATAATTTTTTAGGAGATAGATATGTTAAAGAAAATTACTGTCGTTTTTATCGTTACTCTCGCGGGGCTTTTATTGCACTCCAACACTACCGCTGATGCATGTCCGGGATGTGCTCGTGTAGACCCCGTCTATTGGCGGAACGGAGCGCTGCAAAACCTGAGCCCTTCCGACGACGTTTTTGTGAGTACTGGTACCAGCGGTATAGCCGTATCCGGCAGTGATGTTTATATTTCGGGTTCGTACATAGCTGATCTGGCTGAAGAGCAATCAGATGATGATCCCTGGGGGAGTTTAGTATCTTTGCCTTGTTATTGGCGAAACGGAGTGATGCAAAACCTAAACCTTCCGGACGAAGCACTTGGAGGCGACTCAAGCGGCATTGCCGTATTTGACAATGCGGTCTATATAACAGGAAATTACAGCATTCTCGGGAAAAGCATTCCCTGCTATTGGAGAAATGGAACGGTACAATCATTGAATGTTCCGAATGAAGCAAGGCAGAGTAGTACCACAGGTATTGCTGTATCCGGCAACATGGTCTATGTTGCCGGCTGGTACGCCAATACCCATGACTGGAATGCTGACACATTCGCCTGCTACTGGAGAGATGGAGTTATGCAGCCTCTGAACCTTCCAAGCGGAGCAAAGAGAAGTAGTACCACTGGTATAACCGTATCAGGCAATACAGTTATTGTTGCCGGATCCTACATAGATAGCAGAAACAGAACTATTCCCTGCTATTGGCGAGATGGGGAATTGCAGCCTCTCAACCTTCCGAACGGAGCAACAGACGGCAATACCAGTGGTATAGCTATCTCAGGCAATACGGTGTATATTACCGGATCATTCACCGATGCTCGCAACAGAAAAACTCCCTGTTATTGGAGAGACGGAGTATTACAGACTTTGAACCTTCCGGCTGGAACATTGGGAGGCAGTACCAACGGTATTGTCGTATCAGGCAATGAAGTTTATATTGCAGGAAATTATGCTAATAACGAATACCAATATGGAATATCCTGTTATTGGCGGGATGGGGCATTCCAAACCATGAGTTTTCCTAATAACGCATGGAACTATTTTGCCACAACCGGTATAGCAGTATTCGAAAATACCGTCTATGTTTCAGGCGGGGACAGTTTTATGCAGTGATAATCGCCACTGCTTTCCTGTAACAAGCGGGGATTTGATATTACCATAGATCTGCCACTACATGACAGACCCAAAAAAACGATTTACAGGATTAGTTTAATTTTATAAGGGATAAATATGAGTCTTGAGTTATTTTTATCACAAATTTCAAGCATTAATAAAAAATATCGGGAAATATACAGATTTTCCGGAGAAAATTTTAATATTTTCAATCTTTTAAATTTATCTGCCGATGAGATAAGTCATTCAAAAATTATTGCAACATTATTAAACCCCGGAGGAATGCATGAAAATGGCAATAAATTCTTAAGGCTATTTCTTGAGTGTATAGAAATATCTGATTTTTCAATTGACAATGTTATTACTGAAACAGAAAAATTTATTGGATTTGTATCTGAAGATTATAAATCCGGCGGTAGAATAGATATTACATTAACGAATAATAAAAATCAACAAATATTTATTGAAAATAAAATATATGCAAATGATCAATGGAATCAACTACTAAGGTATAATAAATATAATCCCAAAGCACATCTATTGTATTTAACTTTATTTGGAAGCGAACCAAGTGAAGGGAGTTTTGGTCAGGAAAAACCGGAGTATAAAAAAATATCTTATAAAGAACATATTATAAATTGGCTTGAATTGTGTAAAAAAGAATCTATAAACAATCCATTATTACGTGAAACTTTAACCCAATATATTATATTGGTGAAACATTTAACCGGACAGGAAAGGGAAAAGGAAATGCAAAAAGAATATTTAGATGTTATTTTAAAGGATGTTGAAAATATTTCGGCGGCGTTTGTTGTTTTTCAAAATTTTAATGATATGAAATTACAAATTTTAAAAGATAAATTTGTACCACTTATATCAGATTTGGCCAAACGGTTAAATCTTGAAATAGACTTATCATTGGATGGTTGTTTCAGTTCGTATTGGGGTTTTTCGTTGTTTAAACAGGAATGGAAGAATTTTAAAATTGATTTTGAATTCGAGGGAAGCAATTTACAAAATTTATATTATGGTTGTTGTGGTACAGGCATGTCTAAAGAATTAGATGAGTATTTACGAGGATTAAATTACAGAAAAACAAAACCATGGCCTTTATATCAATATATGGATCAATATAGATATTGGAATAAAGATTTTTATTTAGACCTTTATTCAAATACTCATAACATTACTAATGCATTTGAATGTAAAATAAAGGAAATGTTATTAATTGCTGAAAATTGGGATGGGGTATTGTAATAGTAACAGCAGGAAAAAACACTGCTCTACCACCCCATGACAGACTAACTGTGCTATACTGTAGATATGAAAACAGCAAAAAAACCGGTAAACCGGCCAAAGATGGCTCTGGAAAGGCTGTACATTATCGATCAGCAGATAGCATCGGGAAAATACCCCAACACCAATGAACTGGCTAAAACAGTGATTGAACAACTGAGATTGGACACATTAAGCATTTCCACCATCAGCCGGGACATTGAGTTTATGAAATGGCAGCTTGATGCCCCCATCGAATATGATGCATATCACCGGGGGTATTATTACTCACAAAAAACCTTTCGTCTGCCTGCAGGATTTGCCGGAGAAGAAAATATGCTGGCGCTGGGCATGGCGAAAAACATTCTGTCTCTGTACCGGGAAACACCGTTGTACGAGCCCTCGGTCAAACTGCTGGAAAGCATTGTTGCGCCTCTTGCTGCTGACGGTAACCGCGATTGGCTGGATAACAGGATTGTGGTACCACAGATCGCCTCCGCCAAAGTGCAGCCTGAAATATGGAACACCGTGGTTGCCGGCCTGAAAGAGAATCGCATCATTTCTTTTGAATATCTGGGGGTAAGGGATGAAGATTATCAAAATAGGCGGGTTCGTCCCTATCAGCTTTTGTTTGATTCCGGTGTGTGGTATCTCTACGGTTTTTCGGAAGAGCGTAAGGCAATCAGGGTTTTTTCTCTGTCGCGTATGAAAAACGCCGTTCTGACCAAAGACAATTTTAAACTTCCGCAGAATTACAGTTATACTGAAGCAACAGGGGACTCGTACTTCGGCGTTTTTGCCGGACAGGACAAAAAGCGTTTTGCCATTAACTGTTATGAAGAAGCGGTAATCTTCGCAACAGAACGCCAATGGGCTGCGGATCAAAAAATAACCGAACATGATGACAGCATTACTATCGAATTTACCAGCACTCAATACGACAAGGTGCTAAGATGGGTATTGTCCTTCGGCTGTTTTGCCGTTCCGCAAAAGCCCCGGGAATTTGTTGATGATTGGCAGCAGCATGTAAAGAAAATGAAAAAACAGGCGGTAAAATGATGCATAACGAAATGATAATTTCTGCAGATGCACAAGAGGCAAATTTCCGCGAAATTTGCATGGGGAATATTGTGCCCAAAACGCTTTACCGCAGCAGCCATCCAATAAAAGACAACAAACAGGGAAAAGCGCATGCGATATTGGCGATTAGAGCGAAAATAGCGTCGGTACTTAACCTATGCGATACCGAATCCGGGTTAGCCGGTAAAGCATTTATTGCCCCCTGGTACAGCAAACTATACAAAAACAATCATATCATTGCACTGGGCATGAATTTTGGTTTTACCAGTGATAGTTTTAACAAAAAACTAAAAAAAGCCCTGCAATTTATAATCAATAGCGATGGTCCGTATCTGATCCACTGCCATGCCGGTGTTGATCGTACCGGTTTTGTTTCCATGGTACTGGAATCTTTCATGGGGGCAACAATAGAAGAGATTGCCGCCGATTATCTTGAGTCCTTCAACAGTTCATTCGGGTCCAGCATTTATACTGAGGTAAGCAAATGTGACATGATGGTTGTCATGGAAAATCTATCAGTAATGGGCGGTTATGCAGTTATAACCGATCAGAATTTACAGGGTATAGCAGAAAACTACCTGAAAAAGACCATAAAGCTGACTGCCGAAGAAACTACACTACTTAAATACAAACTGTCGGGACAAACACTTGTTACCTGAATCGTTCTACACCGACTTGTTTGCACTGCTGCTTAATGAGACACCGGGAACAATACGGGCTTACCGGTCGGCACAGGTTTTGGCCGTACAATACCAGCAGGGCGTTAAGCCCCTTCCAGTATTTTTTCGGCAGAATTTCTCTGAGGATCATTTCTGTTTCTTCCGGTGTTTTGCTGGAAAGCCAGCCGTAGCGGTTTGCTATGCGGTGAACATGCACATCAACACAGATACCGGGCAGATCAAACGCTTCTATCAACACAAGATTGGCCGTTTTACGTCCCACACCGGGCAGAGCGAGTAATGCATCCATATCGGCAGGGACTTCGCCGTTGTACTGCTCAAGCAGAATGGCGGCGATTTTTTTGAGGTTTGCCGCTTTAGTACGATAAAATCCTGCAGGATATGCAAGCCGGGCAACATGGTCTACCCGCAGTGCCGCAAGCTCCCGCGGCCCCGGCGCCTTTGCCAGCAGCCGCTTTGATGCTTCCAGCGTTACCTCATCCTTTGTACGCAAACTGAGGATCGTGGAAACCAGAATAGCCCACGGATCATGGCTGTAATATTCAGCCACAGTGGTTACCGACGGCTCTTTGTTTCTGTTTTCATTATCGGATTGTAAGCCTTTACGCCAATGCACCAACGCACGGTGCACAGAACCCCAATTAATCTCACTCTTCACTTTATTTTTTTTACCTCTTACTTCTTATCTTTTACTTTTTAATTTTTAACTTTTACTTTGTTAGCAGACACACTGCCACTGCCTCCACGGCTTTTCCTTCGCCGACTGGGCCCAGACCTTCACCTGTCTTGCCTTTGACAAAAACCGCATCAACGGGAACCTCAAGCGCGGCGGCAAGAGATTGGCGGATGTTGTCACGAAAGGGCAGAACCTTTGGCTCTTCGCAGTTTACCACGCAGTCAATGTTAACAAGGTGCCAGCCTGCCTGTTTTACCATGCTAAATGCAGAGCGCAAAAGTTCCATTGAATCGGCATCTTTCCAGGCAGGGTCTAACGGAGGGAACAGGCTGCCAATATCGCCTAACGCGGCGGCGCCGAGGATTGCATCGCAGACTGCATGGGCCAATACATCACCGTCGGAATGTCCCAATTCACCGAGTTGTGCGGGAATTGCTATTCCGCCCAGCAAAAAGCGCCGCCCTTCAGTCAGACGGTGGAAATCCCGCCCTAAACCAATTTTTAGCACAAATCCTCCGCAAAAGTTATTTTACGGTTCTCCGGCTCACCGGGGATAACGGCAACAGGGCCGTAAAATGAAGCCCAGATTTCGGCATCATCGGTAAAAGAAATGTTCTGCGACGCTGCCTGCCGGTGAGCGGCAAGTATCTCCGGAAACGCAAACCCCTGGGGTGTTTGAGCGGTTCCGGTAACGGATCGCCTGAGATGGTGTTTTATGAAAACCGAGCCGGTGTTTGCACTGTTCATGAATGTATCCAGAGGCGCATCTGTTTCTTTCGGGGTTTCAACCAGCGGCAAAAGCGGGATAGCGGCATGGTGTTTTTGTACCGCATCGATAATCTGATTAATGATGGAAATACTTACCCACGGGCGGGCACCGTCATGTATCAGTACAAAGTTTACAGAAGAAGCAGCAAGCGAAAGCAAGGCATTATACACAGAATCCTGACGGGTTTTTCCGCCGCTGACAAACTGTATTAACGTACCTTTTTCCTCAAGCAATTTCGGCGGCAGGGCGTTCCGGGCCTCGGCATCGCCGAGAGGGGCATCTTCGGGAACGGTGATGACGATGGAAGTTATTTCCGGGATAGAAGCAAATGCCGAAACAGCCGCACCGAGTACAGTAAGGCCTTCTGTTGACCCAGGCAGCGGACGGTATTCTTTTTTGCTTCCTTCCATTCGTGCAGAAGCACCGGCGGCGCATATAACTGCCGCTACAGAAAATTGTGTCATAGAAGATTAATCTTCCGGCGGCTCAAGACGTTCGTGAATCATATCTTCCACTTCTTTTTTGGATTTACGAAGCGAAATAGCCAGTTCATCCTCCAAAAGTTTTTGTGCAGAATCGTAGAGTTTCTTTTCAAGAATTGGCAATTCCTTGACCTTACTCCGGTGGTACAACGAACGGACTATGCTGGCAATATCCTTAATACTGCCTTTTTTCAGCAAATCCAGATTCATCTGATAGCGGAGTTTCCAGTCCGAAGGAATCGGTTCAAAATCTTCGCTGATTAACTCAAGGGCTTTTAAGGCTTCATCCCTTGAAACCGTTGAACGGATGCCCAATTCAGATGCTCTATCTACAGGTACCTTGATAGTCATATCAGACGCTTCAATGTAAATAATATAGTAGGGTACCTTTGTAGTCTTGAATTTTATCTGCTCAATAGATTTGATAATGCCAACACCCTGACTGGGGTACACAACCTTCTGCTCAACCTGGAAACTCTTAACTTTGCTCATTATCGGTTAGTATATCATGAATTAAAAAAAAAGTGAACATCCATTTTAAGCGGGTTATTTTATTCTCCCGGCGAACCCCCTGCTCTCTGCTTCCTGCCGTTGATTCACCCTCTTTTATGTGTTATGGTTACTCCAGAGAAAACAAGCTATGTCTGATCAAATTGTACCTATAGACCAAATTCTCCCCAATAAGCTGCCCTTGGTGGCACTCATGGGCAGGCCGATTTTTCCGGGGATTTTTACTCCGATTATGATTGGAAACCCGGTTGATGTAAAAGTAGTGGATGATGCCGTTAACGGAGACGCAATGGTCGGGCTGGTAATGATGCAAAATGAGACCGAAACACCATCTATCGGTGATTTGTACAAGGTTGGAACAGCCGCCAAAATCGTCAAAAAAATCAACCTTCCCGACGGCGGGGTGAATATATTTATTTCCACACTCAAGCGTTTCCGGGTAAAAAAAACCCTTCATGCCAGCAATCCTATCGTAGCAGCGGTTGAATACCTTGAGGAAGAAGAAGACAATACGAGCGAGGTAAAGGCCCTTACCCGCGCGCTCATTTCGGAAATGAAACAGATTTCCGAAAACAATCCCCTGTTTTCCGAGGAAATGCGTCTGAACATGATCAACATCGATCATCCCGGAAAAATCGCCGACTTTATTACCAGCATATTAAATATCGACAAGGCGGAACAGCAGAAGATTTTGGAGACCCTCAATGTTCGTAAACGCATGGAACAGGTACTGGTGTTCATCAAAAAAGAACAGGAACTGCTGCGAATCCAAAAAAGAATACAAAGAGAAATAAACGAAAAAATCGAAAAATCTCAGCGGGATTATTTTTTAAAAGAAGAACTTAAGGCGATCAAAGGCGAGCTGGGAATGACGACCGACGCCAAGAGTTCCGACTACCAGCGTTTCAAGGAAAAACTGGATGTTTTTAAATTTGAAGGCGAAATCAAGGAGATTGTGGAACAGGAACTTGAAAAATTCAACCTGATGGAACCGAACTCAGCAGAATTTATTGTTACGCGCAATTACCTCGATGTGATTGTCAGCCTTCCCTGGCTTGCCCCGGAACCTGAAAGCTTCAATATGAAAAACGCTCAGACGATACTTGAATCCGACCATTACGGATTAAAGGATGTTAAAACCCGTATTGTCGAATATTTAGCCGTACGCAAACTGAGAGGAAGTATGGAAGCAGGTAAAAACACCTCGGAAACCACAGCTTCCAAGGGATCGATTATCTGTCTTGTCGGGCCGCCCGGCGTGGGAAAAACCTCTGTTGGCAGATCCATTGCCCGCGCTCTGGGCAAACAGTTTTTTCGGTTTTCGGTCGGCGGGATGCGCGATGAAGCGGAGATCAAGGGACACCGCCGTACGTACATCGGCGCAATGCCGGGCAAGATCATCCAGGGGCTGAAGATCGTTAAATCCAAAGATCCGGTTTTTATGATCGACGAAATTGACAAAATGGGGGCAAGTTATCAGGGCGATCCGGCAAGCGCGCTTTTGGAAGTACTCGATCCCGAGCAAAACTACGCATTCCGCGATCATTACCTTGACCTTCCGTTTGACATTTCCAATGTTTTTTTTATCGTTACCGCCAATACCCTGGACACCATTCCCCCGCCGCTGCTCGATCGCATGGAAATTATCCAACTGCCCGGTTATATCGACACAGAAAAACTGGAAATAGCCAAACGCTACCTGGTACCCAAAAGCCTCAGAAAAAACGGCCTGAAAAAAAATCTCGTACGGTATACGAAGGACAGCCTTTTACATATTGCCAATGCTTATGCCCGTGAAGCAGGTGTACGGAATTTTGAAAAAAACCTTGACAGTATTCATCGTAAAATTGCCAAACAGATCGTCGAGCAGGACGAAGCTGCGGCTGATGAAGCCGCTGTAGAAAAACCTAAAACCGCTGCAAAAAAAAATGCTGTTGACTGTTTTGCCATTGACAAAAAACTTATCGAAAAATATTTGGGCAAACCGATTTTCCCCGAAGGCGATATAAAAAAGGCCGACAAGCCGGGCATGTCCGTGGGGCTTGCATGGACAAGCATGGGCGGCGACACCCTGGTAATTGAAGCAGCATCGGTTCCCGGCAAAGAGGGCCTGACCCTTACCGGCAAAATGGGCGATACAATGAAGGAAAGCGCAGCGATAGCCATGACTGTGGCGAGGAAACTTGCAGTGGAACATTACGGTTTAGAAAACAACTGGTTTGACACGAACCACATCCACCTGCACATACCAGAAGGTGCGACACCCAAAGACGGCCCTTCGGCGGGCATCACCATGGCAACAGCGCTGCTTTCTCTCATGCGGAACAAGGTTGTCGAAGATAGGCTGGCAATGACCGGCGAACTTTCACTTACCGGTCACATTCTGCCCATTGGCGGTTTAAAGGAAAAAACCATTGCCGCCCGCCGCAACAAGGCCAGGCATATTATCATCCCCAAACAGAACGAACGCGACCTTGACGACATCCCCGACCATGTAAAAAAAAGCATCACGTTCCATCTTGTTGAACGCTTCGAGGAAGTACTGGCGCTGGCGCTACCGGGTTAGGGAGCACAGAGGGCACGGAGAGGAAGAAGGAAGGGAAAAGTTACTGCTGTGTTTTAGATTGCTGCAGTTCTAACCTACAATAATATGTACGCTTTCCATAAATTCATTCTTTGTAAACAAGCGGGTTTCAATAATGTATTTATCGTCTGCATCGTGCTCTATGTGCTTTTTTGCGCTATTTTCGGTTAAAAAAAAGCCAATTGAGTAATAACTTTCATCATCCATAATATACTTTAGCTCAAATAACCGTATAGAATGTAAATCGTTATAACTCACGTCAATGTTATAAAAATTATTTAATATTTCAAAAATTGCTGCCTGTAATTCTTGGAAATCATTAAAAATAAACTCCGATTGCACAATTGTTTCATCGTTTTCGTTAATTATCATTTTTTCACACTTACCAAATCTTACAAAGAAACGTACACTATTAGTTACATCATGCAGTTTACCTTGCGAATTTACAGCCCAAATTAACAAACTCCAATACAGTTCTTGGTGATTTTCATAGGTAATATTAATAGCATCAGGAGGAATCAGCAGAATGGGAACAGCCTCAAATTCAATCGATATGTACGAATTTTCATACACTTCAGTGCCATAATACCCATAAAATACTGCAAATACATGAGATGTAAGTAATAAAAAAATTATCAACATTCCATATCTTTTCATACTTCTATTAATAATATATTTTTGTTTGTGTGTCAATCAATTAACATTAGACTTGTTCGACAACTCGGTTAGTTGCCGAACAAGTCTTGCAATTTCCAGTGCCTAAACACTGAAAATTGCTTTTTTAAGCGGAAGTTGTTCGTAAACTGAAGTTTCCGAACAACTCTATTATAAGAAAAATTGGGTGAAAGCTTCTTCAACCTCTTCTCCCCTCCGTGTACCGCTGTGCCCCCGTGCCTCTGATTGTAAGCGTTAATACTGTCAGGATTGCGCTCAATTTCTCTGCTTCTTTCAGCAATCATTTCATCAAAATTGTATATGATATGCTCCTTACAAATGGCGCATATTTTATTGCATCCAGAATGTATTAGTTATATAGACTGAATCGCCAAATACGGCAATACCGGTTATTCTAACATATTTATCCTGAAAGTTCACAGGAATCATCAAATTGTGTACTACACCATTTTCCCAATAGCAGACGGTTGGGTTGAAGAAATTACCCGATCCTGCAATATAGACTATATCGCCGGACACGGCAATAACTCTGGCAATAAGATCTGTAACACTCGGGAGGCTCACGTTGTGTAACTCTCCGTTTCGCCAGTACGTTGCAATGTAATCAAAGTCGGCAATATTGTACGAACCTGTAACATAGACTACATCTCCAGATATAGTAATACCAATGGCACTAGAGCTGATTGCTTCGCTTGGAATGTTTAGATTTTGTAACTCTCTGTTCCGCCAATAGCATGCGATCTCTTTGTATTGGGCATTTCTGTAAAAACCTGCAATATAGACTACATCTCCTGACACGGCAATACCATCGGCGCTGGAATTTCTTGCTCCGCTAGGAATATTCAAAGTATTTAATACTCCGTTTCGCCAGTAACTCGCGATATTATCGTGTTGGGCATTTCTGTATGAACCTGCAATATAGACTACATCTCCTGACACAACAATACCGCTGGTGCTGGAACCTCTTGCTCCGCCAGGAATGCTCACAGTATTTATTACTCCGTTTCGCCAATAACAGGCGATCTCAATATTTTGGGCATTTCTGTACGAACCTGTAACATAGACGATATCGCCAGACACGGCAATACCACTGGTTTGAGGGCTTGTTGCTCCGCTTGGAATGCTCAGAATATTTATTACCCCGTTTCGCCAATAACAGGCGAAATCATCACCGCCCATCCCGGTTATACTGTATGAACCTGAAATATAGACCACATCGCCGGACACGGTAATACCGCTGGTACGGGAATCTGTTGCTTCGCGAGGCAAGCTTAAGGCATGCCATACTCCGTCTTTCCAATAACCGGCATTTGCCCAAACCCCGACATCTGTCCAATCCCCTGCTTCTGTCCAATCCCCGGCATTAAAAAAGGGATCGGTTGCTGTGATTTGGGAATTGCTGTCGCTGTTTTGCCTCGTCCCCGCCGATCTGCCAGACGATTTGATGAATCTTAGAGGAGGCTCTCCTTCAATAATTAATGTAAGTGTATAACCATCTACAGAATAATTATATGTAAATAATTCTAATGTAGTAAAAGACAGCTGATCAAATTCCTCCTCGGACACTCGTGATGGAACAAAGGCAGATTTAATTTCATTTCTTGAATACCATCTTGATTCAAACCCAGAATCATAACCCAGCATCAAACCATGAACATGGGTCGTTGTTAGAGTAAATTTCCCATTATCTGTTGCGTACCTCCCCCTCAACACTGGCTGACCATCATTAGACATTTCAAAATTTCCATTATTAAAAGTCACTTCATGTCTTATCTCCAAAGGTACTTCCGCATCTTCTCCTTCATGTTTTTCTTCATAAACCCATGTCCCATTAAGCGATCTGTCCACTTGATTCGCACAGGCAGGAACCATCATTCCAAACACCAGCACAATTACAAGTATGCCCAAAAAATTATTTTTACTCACAATTAACTCCTTTTTTGTTTTCTCTTCTACCGCTTCGTCCACACCGCACGTGACCCCGGATTAGCTGTGGTATATGTGCCTGCGCCACCGCCGCGTATATGCTGAATTCCATAAGGGTCGACACCTCCGAGATATTTAACCTCTAAATCGCCATGAAATGAGAATAAATGAATACGGGTATTGCCTCTGGTAAAGGTTACGCTTATAAGGTCGTCGGAAAGAAAAGCCCAACCGCCAATTTCAGTTACGCTGCCTGGTATGGTTACGCTGGTAAGGCGGGAACCATAAAAAGCATTATCCTCAATGGTGGTAACGCTGTCGGGTATGGTTACGCTGGTAAGGTTGGATAGTTCAAATGCACTGTTCCCAATGGAGGTAACGCTGTTTGGGATGGTAAAAGATCCTGTTCTTCCAGAAGGATACATAATCAATGTATGTTGCATTTTATCATATAGTATACCGTCTACCAAACTAAACATTGGGTTACCGGATGCAAGTTGTATTTCTGTTACACTGCCTGCAAAAGCTCCACCTCCAATGGAAGTAACGCTGTTGGGAATGGTTATGCTGGCGAGGCTGGCGCAACCAAAAAAAGCTCCACCCCCAATGGAAGTAACGCCGTTGGGAATGGTTATACTGGTTAGTCCGGTTGCAGCAAAAGCCCGCCTCCCAATAGTGGTTATGCTGTTCGGTATGGTTACGCTGATAAGGCTGGCGCAGTTTTCGAAGGCTTCCTCCTCAATGGAGGTAACACTGCTGGGTATGGTTACACTGACAATGTTAGTGCCTCTAAAAGCTCTGCGCCCAATGGACGTAACGGGCAGCTTCTGTATACGCCGGGGGATACGGACAACTTGCCTGCTCCCTGTATATTCGTTAATTTCCACAGCCTTTTCGTTTTGTATCTGCCTGAATCGAAAATCACTTGCATCGTTGTACTGTCCGCAGGCCGTAAAGCCAACTGTCAATGCCATTGCAAGCCACGCTGCTGTTTTTTTGTTCATAACAAACTCCCTTATATAATTTATCAGAATAAACCGGTGTCTGTCACTCGTGCGTTACCATAATTCAAATGACACCTTTGCCGTACTGTTATACCTCCACGCCACATATCTGGCGTACCTTACTTGAAGGTACACCAGAAGAAAACGGTGTCACTCGTGTACTTCATTTGCGCTCGCCACTTACTGCAGTGGTGTTTGCGCTGTTGACATAGCGCTTTCACCCAAAGAATTTACTGCTGTTACTCCATAAATATAGTTATATGAGTATGATGCTGATTGTACAGTGTTTTCTGTTCTGTCGCCAGCAACCGTATAAATAAGTTCAAAATTACTACCGGTTACGAGCAACCTACGGTAGATTCTGTACGATGTAGCATTATTAACAGCATCCCATCTCAATCTTGCTACATTGGTTATCATGCCATTGACCGTGACATTGGATGCAGTTAAATTAGCAGGCGGAGAAGGTATCGAGGCGGGTTCCCAATGTGCATAAACAATAGTGTTTTCTGTGAATACTGTATTCGTAAATATTTGCGCCCCGTCTGTTACCGCTGTCCACCAGCCGGTAAAAATCCATCCGTCTCTTGCCGGCGTTGGCAGGGATGCAAGTCTGCCGTTTGTGTCTGTTTCAGCGTTTGCCGGGGTGACTGTTCCACCGTTAGCATTGAATGTAATAATGTAGTAATAAGACTTTAGCATCAGATTAATGTTTGCATTTACCGAACCGTTTTGATAACTTGTCCCATTCCACCCCCTGCCTCTAAAAGCATTTGCCCAAGTATTGGAAGTAGTATTTTCTGGCGGGAAACCGGTATAACCTGTTGCTTCAGCTGGAACCCACACTGTAACATCTTTGGCTGCACTAATGCCAGAAAATATTGCTGTGCCAACTGATGGAGTTGTCAGCCCCAGAGTTACAGTGAGAGCGATAGTACCAGTATTTGAGAAGACCTCTTGGCCAATGATGGTAACCAATGAAAAATCTGCCCAAACTAAGCTGCTGCAACCATCGAAGGCTCCGTGGCTGATGAATGTAGCTGCCGGAAAAGACACGTTGGCTAGGCTGGTGCAGCTATGGAAGGTTTGTTCGCCGATGGATGTAACCAATGGGAAGGACACGTTGGTCAGGCTGGTGCAGCCACGGAAGGCATTGCCACCGATTTCAGTAGCCGCTGGGAAAGACACGCTGGTCAGGCTGGTGCAGCCAGAGAAAGCTTGGCTGCCGATGGAAGTGGATGCCGGAAAAGATACGCTGGCCAGACTGGTGCAACCAAAGAAAGCGCGGTTGCCGATACTGGTAGCCATCGGGAAGGACACATTGTTTAGGCTAGTACAGCCCTCGAAGGCGCCAGTCAACCAGGAGACACCTTCAATTGAGATAACTAGCGGGAAGTCTGCGTTGATCAGGCTGGTGCAGCCAGAGAATGCACTGCTGCCGATGGAGGTAGCTACCGGGAAGTCTGCGCTGATCAGGCTAGTGCAGCCAGAGAATGCACTGCTGCCGATGGAGGTAGCTGCCGGGAAGTCTGCGCTGATCAGGCTAGTGCAGCCAGAGAATGCAATGCCGCCAATTTCGGTAGCCGCCGGGAAGGTCACGCTTGTCAGGCTGGTATTTCTAATGAAAGCTTGGTTGCCGATGGAAGTAGCCACCGGGAAGTCCACCCAAGCCAAGCTGGTACAGTCATTGAAAACTTCGCTGCCAATGGATGTTACCGCCGGGAATGACACACTGGTCAGGCTGGTGTTGCCTTGGAAGACCCTATCACTGATGGCAGTTATGGTGTCCATGATGATGGCACCTGAAGCAGAGGGGTACACAACCAGTTCTGTGCCATTTCGAACTATTGCCCTTCCTTCTTCGATAACACTTAAGTCACCAGTTCCAGTCAGGTTAAAAATAGTCAAATTGGTGCAGTCCCTGAAGGCTCCGGTATTGATTGTTGCAGCCGCCGAAAAGGATATGCTGGCCAGGCTGGTGCAGCCATAGAAAGCATTGCTATCAATGGAGGTAACCCCCGTACTGCTTGCGGCCGTAAGATTAGTGAAATGCCTGGTAGCAGGTGTAGTTGAACCAATTCCGCTTACACTTCTTGCGACCTCGGGCAGAGTCAGGGACACAATGTAATATTTTCCGGCAGCAACACTGGTATCAGCATTAAATGCTGTGCCGGTCATGGTACAGGCGGTAAGATCAAGGTTGACAAACCTGCCTGATGCTTCGATTGCCGTAAGCAGATTCCGCCAGCCGCTGTCAGCGGCAGTCATATTTCCAAGTGCTAAGGCAAGAGGCAGAGAGTACGGGTTACCTGGATTATTGAATGGCAGACTGTTCAGGAAGGCAGTTACTTCAGCAGTACTATAAATCAAATCTACCTGACCATTATATTCTTCCCACTGCGCATACAGGGTAAGATTACTTGTTATTGGGTTTACAAAGTTCCACAATGTTCCGTCTTGTGCTTCTGTATACCAGTCAATGAAAGGATATCCTTTTCTAACCGGATCTGTCGGCTTCTGCACTGGATTGCCATGGAGTACGCTCACGGCGTTAATGTGCGGTGTCCCGCCATTGCCATCAAAGATAACCAAGTATGAGTTAAGCCCCGGCTGCCCAGTTCCGCCTTCTGCCTTAACACCGGTATCAGTACTGCCCACCCACCAGTTGCCATTGGTTCCAATGTGCGGGGTCTCTCCATTCTGCCCCTGCGCCAAAACACCGGTACTCACGCCGTCCACGTGCCAGAAGCCGCCTACAATGGTGATAACAGGAGTGTGCCCATCAGCGCCGGTTTGGCCGATAGCTGAAACGCCGGTACTTACATCGTCAACATGCCAAAAGCCGCCTACAATGGTGATAACAGGGGTGTGGCCGTCAGCGCCGGTTTGGCCAATAGCCGATACACCGGTATTCACACCGTCTATGTACCAGTAGCCGCCAACAATGGTGACCACACTGCCGTCTGTGCCGTCTGCGCCTTTTTGTCCGATTGCCGAAACGCCGGTGTTAACGCCGTCTATATGCCAGTAGCCGCCGACAATGGTTACGACACTGCCGTCTTTGCCCGGATCGCCCTGGGCTTTTATGCCGGTGTTTATGCCGTCGATTAGCCAATTGCCGGTTACATCACAGATGGTAACAATGCTGCCGGGGGTGCCGGGATCGCCTTTTGGTCCCTGTGCCGGTACGCCGGTGTCTATGCCGTTGATAAACCAGTTGCCGTTTGTGCCTATGGTGATGAAACTGTCTATGAGTTCCGCGCCGGTAAGGTTTTTTGTTCCCAGAGAGGTGCCTTCGCCGCCCCGGACAGTCAGCGGTGTGTCATTCCAGAAAGCAGCGTAATTACCCCTCATGATAAGGATATAATAGGCATTCTCGGCAGCAGGTATGCCATTAATGGTAAAATTACCTGTGTCATCGGTTATGGCCATGTAAGATGTTCCGGCAATACTTATCAAAAAGCCAAAGTTGCCGGTAGTGCTGTTGTCCAGGCTGATCCTCCCGGTTATGAAGCCTATCGGGGTTAATTGCAAGGCAGGAGCGGTGCTGTTCAGCATTGTTGCCGATACCTGAACATTAACCGCAACAGCCCGCTCCGAGGAATTTTGTGAGGAAGCGTAGACGGTATAAAAGCCGGGTGCCACATGGGAAAATATATAACTACCGTCGCTGTTCGTACTGGTCTGTGCCTGCACTGAACGCGCTGCGTCAAGACTGCGGGCCGGATCAGCTCCGGTTACGATGCTCCGGGAGGCGGATACAGCGGCAAGTGAACGCAAACCGTCTGTTTTTTCCAGAGTTACAACGATACCCGCATGGTTAGCGCCGCTGCTGAACCTCGCTGTTCCGCTGATAGAACCCAGTTCCTGTCCTGGTATACCGGAATTTGGCTGCGAACAACCCGTAAGAGCGAGCGTGATAGCTGCCACAGCAAAAAGTACGGTTTTTTTTGTACTGTTTTTCATTTGTTTTTTCTCCAGTTAATATTGAGTGATTTACTGCCCTAATAAGCAATGTGTACTTATGATAATACCATAAATTATAATATAATGTCAATTTCATATTTAAAAATCTAATGGTAACACCATATCATCACAGTATGACTGATTCACAAAATTTACGTAAAATTCTTTCCCAAAACATAAGAAATGCCCGTTTATCACTATATATAAGCCAGGCGAAACTGGCAGAATTTGCAGGGATTTCTGTTCCGCATATGCTGGATATAGAATATTGTAAAACGTGGGTCAGTGAAAAAACCTTGTGTGGAATTGCACGTGCTTTGAATATGGAGGCTTACGAACTGTTAATCCCCGATAATAATGAAAAAAAAATAAAAATGAAGAAAGAAAACAAAATTCTACAGAAAACAGCAGAACTGATTAAGATAAAGAAAAAAGAAATAAGAAAAAATTCAGATGAAGTTATGGATAACCTGATTTTAGACATTTTGAAATTGTATGGAGAATAAACCTCTTTTCCTTCAATGGCAAAACCTTTACGGCCAGGATCAATATGTATTACGGCATTGGTGATATTACTTATTAAGCCAGGAATGTCAAAATTCAGCCTCTACTTCCGATAAATTCCAACCGCCATTCAAGGGAAATGTCACCATAGGCGTTAACTAAAAAACATGGTATCATTGAAGCTAAGGAGAATTCCGTGGGACAAGTAAGTGTAGAAATAACCTTGAAGAACGCTGGTGATATTGCCAAAGCCGCAAGCGCTTATATAAAAGAACAGGAAATCAGGCAGTTAGTCGTAGAAGCAGTTGTTGATACCGGAGCGGGGACACTGGTCATCAACGAAGAAACAAGGCAAAAACTGGGTCTTTCAATCAAAAGCGAGGGATATGCAACACTCGGAGACAATTCAAGGGTCGCATGCCAAAGAGCCGATCCGGTAGAGATTTTGTGGCAAAACCGCTCCACTACCTGCCATCCCGTAGTCCTGCAAGACAACGAAGAAATCCTCCTCGGTGTCATTCCCCTCGAAGACATGGATCTCATGGTCGACCCTGTCCGCCAAACACTTACCGGCGCGCATGGCGATGAAGTAGCATACATGGTGCGGTAAAAAAAGTGAGCAGGTAGTTAAAAGGTTGCAATGAAGGAAACATTTCCCTTTGCCCATTCCTCATTCGGCGGCTTTGGCGGGGTTGTTGTTCGACAGGGGATTTACTTGCTGCATTATCCCGCTGCATCGGCTTCACCGCCGTTACGGTCGGCGGCCGATACGTTGCTATAGTAATCATTTATCCGTATTTTATAACCCATGGGGATTTGTTCTTCATCAAATTTCATGGCAAGCGCTGCCATTTCTTTTTTTCCTTCAACATCTTCAGAACGGGTAAATGTACCCCTTACCAGAAAACTTTCCCTTGGGTCATCAAAATCAAAACGCAGGGCGGCTTCCTTTTCAACAATAAATCTGGCTACGCCCATCATAATAAGTTTGGCATTGGAAAATGATATTTCCCGTAAAATGCAGCGCCGGGGTACTTCCTGGATAAATACCACTGTCTCTTTTGACAGCAGCTTGAGCTTTTTCTGGTTGTCTGTGGTCAGGACGATCCTTTCACCTCTGCGTTTTGTGGAATTAACATTGGCATCCAGTATTCGGCCGACAATTTCAATCAGATCATCGGGGGGACGCTGGGTATACTGGATGGTAAACATACACACTTCATCAGAATGTTTGTAGGGAGCAGTCCCAAGTACCCGGCCTGACACGAAAAAAGTAACGGGGTTTCCCTTTTCCATTTCCGAATTTTTAAAACAAAGACGCAGACTTACAAGGTTATTGGCACGCTGGAGTTTATCAATGAGTCCGGATTTTACATTTGCAATAACTTTAGCGCCCTCAAATGAAGTAGTATAAAGAACACAGGGCCAAAAATCGCTTCCGCATTTCAAATGTACCTGCTCGGTAACAAGGCCGGTAACCTGGAGCATATCTTTGGTAAAGGTAACGTCAATTCCCTTATATCTCTCGTAAAAAGATGCTATTTTTTGTGCCGTTAAATTTCCCATATCTCAATTATAACAGAAAAACCGCTTAATGGGAAGTCCATATGCTGAGTATAGGTTACAAATTGCCTTAAAATGTAAGCAGGCTCATCTGCCTGATCCGCACAACCCTGCCGCCGCCAAGCCCCCGGGAAGCGCGGTAGCGTTCTCCGTCATCAGCAAAAGGAACGGCCATTTCCCCGGGGAAGGGTGCTTCCCGCCGCTGTGTCCACCTGAGACTGGGATCACGCAAGGAAACATTGGGATTAGCCGGGTTAAAGTAAATAAAGGATTCATGCACGCCCCGTTCATGCAGGGGCGCGACAGAGGTGTTTTGCACATAACGGATAACACCTTGCGTCATGTTGACAGACTGAATAATCACCGAATGAGACATAGCCCCGGTTTCATCCCGAAACAGGATAATATCGGCAGGGCGCAGATTGCTGATAGTGTCTTCTACAGCGACAATATTGGAATTTTGCGAATTGAAGAATGCCGTTCCTGCGTACCATGCAGGGTCAGCGCCTCTTGGAATTCCCATGGACGGACCTATACTACTGCCCAGATCCACCCCACCCCTCTGCGCCGCATAGGATAGCACATACCAGACAAAGCCGGAGCAGTCCATTCCTATATGACCGACGCAGTACAGGTAATTATATACATCAGCCTCGGTAATTCCCTTGCCTGTCACCAAAAAATACGGACGATGAGGCAAACCCCGGTACGATCCCGCTTTCATGTGGGCAAGGTCAAATAAATCCCGGGAACTGCGCCATGTTTTATTGGGGATGTCAAAAATAATCACCTGTTCGTTTCCACCGGATAATGTTTCGACATACCGGGCGAAATCATCGGAATTTAATAACCTGTCAATAACAGGCCAGAGAGTATCGGGATTTCCTTTGCCGCCGCCGATGAAATCCCATTTAATATCGCTGATCACATCACGCTCATTGTTTTGGGCAAAAGGTATACGTATGTTCATTATCCTGCCGCCGATGATTCGTGTTCTGAAACCGGAACGATATGCTTCTTCGATGAAGCGTTCTTTGCCGTTGCCCCAGATAGCTGCCGGGTCAGAAAACGCAGCCAGGCGACCGGGATCGGAAGCAGAGCAAGAGATGACAATAAATAGCATCACAAAAAAAAGCGTATTTTTTTTATTCACTTACTATACCGCTTCTCATTATATCAATAAAAAAACCCTAAGTCATTATGTACTAACGACTTAGGGGCGAATGGGGAGTGGAGGATTTGAACCTTCGAAGGCTGAGCCAACAGATTTACAGTCTGCCCCCTTTGACCACTCGGGAAACTCCCCAGAAAAATTATCCGCTGCCAAACAACCGGTAGAGCCGTCTTCCGGAATTGAACCGGAGACCTCATGATTACAAGTCAAGTGCTCTGCCAGCTGAGCTAAGACGGCGTACTTCTTCACTGAAAATATGCCAAAAACAAAAGCATCTGTCAATAGCCCTCATGAGCCCTCACAAGCAGTACTTCACCGCTTCGCCGGCGGTCATCTCCTCCGTGCAGAAAGGCAATAATGTAAATGAATAGCCGATCTTTTTGTCTTTCAGGAGGTATTTTTCAAATGTGTACGGGCCGCAGCTTCCCGAACCGATGCCGCCGTTTTTATAGTCTATGCGGACAATTGTTTCCCCTCTTGGTTTAAGTTCATTGGTATGTGTTGCTTTTGTTAAATCGTCTGAGGTATAGTGAGAAGCGTTAAATTCAAAATGTGATCCGGCTTTGATAAGCAACCCTCTGCCCAGTATATCGTACACAGCCGCCCACTTAACATTTCCGTGGCTGCCGTGTTCCTGGGGGTTGATGTAGGGAAAATACTGATCGCTGACACGGGATTTGTACCGACCCATAAAGACATGTTTGTTCATGTCAGAATAGTTTTCATCGGGGCCAAGGCCGAAATACTCCAGGAATTCACAGCCTTCGGGCATGGCAAATTCCAGCCCGAAACGGGGGAGAAATATCATGTTGTCCCGGATATCGACAGAAACATTCACTTTAATTTCTCCGGACGGCAGGATGGTATAGTTAACCAGAGTCTGAGCAAAGGGACCTCGTGCAAGCGCGCCAAGGCTGCCTTTTACCGTGATAAGGATTCCATCGCCGTTTTTCTCAGCATTAACGGAATATACCTTGCTTGATATATACTGCAAATTTTCTTTTTCCCATTGCTGCCTGACATTGCGATCATTGTCTGTCGGAGCGCGCCATACGCTTAATCGGGGGCGGCTGTGCAGCAATTCCACGCCGTTATACTTCAGAGATTCAAATGACCCGTAAAAAGTATTAAATACATAACTAAAGGAATCACCTTCCAGAACCGTATATTCGCCTTTGCTGTGTATTTCTACTGCCGGTAAGGTTTTTTCCCGATGGAGTACCTGTGCCTGGGGAACGGGAATCTCCAGTTGGGCTGCTGCTGTCTCAAAACCTTTTTCCGCCCAAAGGCAGCTTTCTGCGAGGCAGTAACTCAGGTTAAGATACACGCCATGCCAGGCGACTGAAGGTACAGCAGCGCTGATGTTCATGTACCGGGACTTTTTTGGCTCCAGCGCAGGAGCTATGAGCGATCCCTCGGCAATTGTTTTTCCGTCGCAGGCCAGGGCCCAGTGAATAACACAGTTTTTGAGATTAATAAAATCATGCAGGTTGGTAAGCTTGAAAGTAATGCTGTTTTTTGCAGGATCAACACTGACAAAATTACTTTTAATGCATTGATAATGGGCTTTAATTTCACGCAAGCCGGGATAGGGTTTTCTGTCAGGCATGACACAGCCGTCATTGCAAAAATTGCCGTCATGGGGATATTCACCCATGTCACCGCCATACCCCCAGAATTTTTTTCCCTGCTCATCAGTCAGAATAACGGAATGATCCGCCCATTCCCAGATACAGGCGCCTATGAGCCGGGGGTATTTATTCATCAGTTCCCAATATTCACTCAGGCCGCCGGGACCGTTACCCATAGCATGGGCATATTCGCAGATAAAAAATGGGCGGGGATCTTTCTTCTTGTTTTTGCCTGCTTCTTCAAGAAGCTCAAGACTCGGATACATGACCCCTTCCACATCAACACAGGCGTCAGAGTAATTTTTATCCTTATTTTCCCGAACCGCAGCGCTTGCCCGCTCGTAATGAACCAGCCGTGTACTGTCCCGTACATGCATCCAGTCCGCCATGGCAACAAGGTTGCTGCCAAAAGCCGTTTCATTTCCCAGCGACCACATAATGATGCAGGGATGATTCTTGTCACGTTCCACCATGCGCCTTGCCCGGTCAAGAAATGCTTCTCTCCATTCAGGCATTTCCGAGGGCAGACCTGGATCAAAATTGCGGTACTTCCATCCCTCGCTTGAATGGTAAACGCAAAAACCGTGCATTTCCTGGTCTGCTTCATCAATGACGTAAAAGCCATAACGGTTGCACAGCCGGTAAAACTCAGGCGTGTTCGGATAATGCGATGTCCTAATCGTGTTGATGTTATGCTGTTTCATCAAATCCAGATCGCGTTTAATATGATCCAGCGAAGTATAATGCCCCATAACCGGATCGGTATCGTGACGGTTAACGCCTTTCAGCTTAACCGATACTCCGTTAATCAAAAGGGCGCAATTTTTTGCTGTCTCGATTTTTCTGAATCCAACATCCACGGGGATCCACTCGTTTTCAAAACAGAATATGGCCTTGTACAACCAGGGTGTTTCGGCATTCCATTTCAGGGGCGATGAAACATCAATGTGCATCTCTCCAAAGTCAAGCTCTTTTTCCGTAATAATTTTTCCATGCGGATCATAGAGTTTAAACAGGGCTTTATATCCGCCATCACCTTCTTTTTCCAGCGTCAAAGATAATACCGCATCATTATAACCTGCATCCAATATGGTCCTGATAAAAATATCCCGGATGCGGCTTTTGCTTCTGGACAAAATATAAACATCCCGAAAGATACCGGAAAGCCGGTAAAAATCCTGATCCTCCAGGTAACTACCGTCGCACCATTTCAACACTTTAACGGTTATCCGGTTTTTACCCGGTAAACAATATTGCGTTATGTTAAATTCACTTTGATTATGCGATCCCTGGCTGTAACCAACACAGGCACCGTTGACATACAGGTAAAAACAGGAATTGACTCCTTCAAATACGGCAAAAGTATCCCGTGCAGCCCAGGCATCGCCTAAGAAGAAATCCCGCGCATACACTCCGGCGGGGTTTTCATCCGGCACAAAAGGAGGATCAACAGGATAGGGATAGTTGACATTGGTGTACTGCGGGATATCATATCCAACCATCTGCCAGTTGATGGGAACAGGTATTTTGTCCCAGTCATCAAGATCACAGTCCTGTGCATAAAGCTCTTCGGGGACATCAATGTATCGATCAAAATAACGGAATGCCCAATTTCCGTTGAGGAGCTTGTAATACGATGAAGCTCCTTTGTTGTCGTGAAAATGAAGCGCTGCTTCTTCACTTTGAAAAGGAATAAAATACGATCGTTCCTTTTCCCTGTTGATGTGCAGAATACCGGGGTTTTGCCAATCCATGTTTATCCTCACTGCTTATTAAAACCGTGTCTTGCACCGTTCGACAAAACCGGTAATGTTATTAAAGTTAATTTCTGAACCGTCATCAAGAACAGCTTTGCCGGAGAAAAAACCGTACACCTGACGGCGGTTAACCGCATGAAACAGGATCCGGCTGCGATCAAGCTGTTCCTGCTGGGGGTTAAAAGTCATTTCGAGACGCTTGTCGTTGCTGGTAAAATGCCAGGGAGTAAGCCAGTTTGACTGAGGTATATGAAAAGTCACCTGATCAAGTTTGTGAAGTTTCCCATCGGCAAAAAATGCATTTTCCGTACCGGCAGCCGAATCAACCGAACCGTGACCGACACAGAACCCAATAAGGCGGCCATTGTGCGCGCCACCCCCGGGTGGCGAGCCATCTCCGGGTAGCGAGCCGCATGAAGCAGCCCAATACCGAATATCGGCAGCGGGACGAACCCCCCGGTTCCAGTCAAAAATACCCCATGCGCTCCCGCCGGAGAAAATAATCTCTGTGGTACCGTATTGCACAACTCCTTCTACGGTAAACCATGGAGAAACACGGGAATACCTGAAAGCATTTTTCTCATTTCGCCATGACAGGTTAGTTACCAGCGACTCTGCCATTGCCGGTTCAGTCAGCACCAATTTGCCCCTCAGACTGCGGTTATTGGAGAACTTTGGAATGTCAACCTTAATAATTCTGACTCCGCTATCCATCAGAACAAAGTCCAGATCATTTTTTTTTCTCCGATACCGGATACTGCCGCTCTCGCTTCCCGGCTGCATTTCATAAGAACCAAGAGGCAGCAATGTCTGGGAAATATGGGTTAAGCGCTTTTTTTCCCTGTTGAAAATAACGGTTATTCCCATGTGGCCTAAATAACCATCATCTCGTACCTCAAAAATCAGCGTATGAGTGGGGTTAAAAACAAAATACCGGTCCGATTCGGAAAATTTTCTCCTGGGCGCCCATGCAAGCGCCGGATCATAAAAAAAAACGGGTTGGCGTGACCATCCAAAATTGTCCGGTTTTCCCATTTCAGTTAAAACCGACACGGGAGCGGTTATTTCAATTTGCGGCACTGTACCCCCGTTTACAACGGCTCTTGTGCATGGTATATACCATATCATGGATTATAGCGGAATGAAAGTCCTCATCATGGGGCTTGGGCTGCACGGCGGCGGACTGGAATCGGCAAAACACCTGCTCAGACAGGGCGCTGAATTAACAGTAACCGACCTGCGGGACGAACAAACCCTTGCTCCAACCATCAGGCAGCTTGAAGCAGCTTGTGAAATTAACACCAAAAAAACCGCTATCCGTTATGTCTTGGGTAAACATGAGATTGCCGATTTTAAAAACGCCGACATGGTGATAAAAAATCCCGGGGTACATCCCGATTCTCCTTTTCTGCAAGTTGCGAAAAATATTGAAACCGATATATCCCTGTTTCTCGCCGCTATGGGCACCACCATTGGCGAAGTCCGGCTTACAGCGGTCACCGGAACAAAAGGTAAATCCAGTACCGCATCTGCTCTGCATTGGGTGTTAACGCATGCAAAGAAAAAAATGAAGGATAGCGGACAAGCGTATTTGGGCGGCAATATTACCGTATCGCCTCTCGTTTTTCTTGATGATCTTAGTGAATCCGACGATGTAGTACTGGAATTGTCAAGTTTCCAACTGGGAGATCTCCGCGCCACCACCGGGTGGCACGCCGCCCGGAGGCGGCGAGACCGGCACACAGCCGGCGGCAAAATGTTACTCAAGCCAAAAGCCGCAGTGCTTACAGCCATCATGGAAGATCATTTGGATCGTTACGGCTCAATGGAAAACTATATTAATGATAAACGGGTTATCTACCAGGGGCAAGATTCGGGCGATCTCACCGTTGCCGGAGACGATAGTTGGGGAAAAAGTTTTCTTTCCGAAAGCAAGGCCCAGCCTCTGGTTTACTCATCTGCCGGCTTACCAGATGGAGTTTGCGGGGGCTGGTTTAACAACCATGACAGCCCCGGTTTTGCCCGAATAAACGGTGCTGCTGTTGAAATAGTTCCCGCACAGCCGCTTGTGCCGGGCCGTCATCAAAAACAAAACCTCCTCGCCGCCGGTCTGGCGTTGCTTGGCCTGGGCCTGCCCCACGAAATTGTCTGGGAAGGCATTGCCTCGTATCCCGGCATTGCGCACAGGCTGGAACATTTTCACAAGGCTAAGGGCATAGATTTTTACAACGACAGCGCGGCAACCATTCCCCAGGCTGCTGCGGCGGCGCTTGAAGCGTTAAGCGATGAAGGCAAAAGGCAGGTAGTTTTAGTCACCGGCGGTACGGACAAAAACCTTGATTTTTCGCCTTTGGTTGCTGCGGCAGGGAAGGCAAAAGCCATTATCCTCCTTGCCGGTTCGGGCAGCGAAAAACTCCGCACCTTGCTTACCGGCGCGCACATCGGCTGTCACGGCCCATTTGATTCACTGGACAAGGCAGTAACCGCCGCTCTGGAAACCGCCGCCCCCGGTGACTGTGTGGTTTTATCCCCCGGCTGCGCTTCTTTCGGCATGTTCCTCAATGAATTTGACCGCGGCAATAGGTGGAAAGAAATGGTGAGAAGATTGGCTGGCTAAAGGGAGCCTGCAACTCTGAATCCTGCGACTCCTATGTTGCGAAAAAAGCATTAAGATGTATATACTTAGGTTCTGATATAGATGTATCTTTAAAAGCAGGAGACGACTTTAATTTTACCAATCTACTGCGCATAGGAAATGACTTTGATGATTCAGGCATACCCAAAATTCGAGGACACCAGTGGACCTAGAATTGTTGCATGAACGGGCGCGGATTATCCGGCAAACACGTTCTTTTTTTGATACCAGAGGTTATCTGGAACTCGACACCCCCCTGCTCTCCCCCGATCTCATTCCCGAATCCTGCCTTGAAGTGTTTGCGACCAGCCGAATTCTGCCGGGCGGATTATCCAAACCGTACTGGCTTATTCCATCACCTGAACTATGGATGAAAAAAATTATCGCGCAGCACCGGGTCAGCGTCTACCAGATCTGTAAGTGTTTTCGTAACGGGGAATCTGCCGGCTTTCTCCACAACCCCGAATTTACCATGCTGGAATATTACACCGTAGGGGCAAACTACCTGGACTCCCTTGAGCTGACCGAAGCGTTATTCGCCTGCCTTTCCCAACAGCAGGATTCGGCGTATGCGAGAACCCGCTTTAACCCGCCTTTCGAGCGCCTCACCGTAGCGGAAGCTTTTTCCCGGTATGCTGGATTTGACCTGTTTGCCGCTGCCGAAAAACCCTACGGGCTTGCAGATGAAGCCCGCAGGCTGGGGCTGGAGCCCCCATCCGGGGACAGTGTAACAACCGCCAATTTGAACGATTTAATTTTTATCCATGCAGTGGAGCCGCATCTTAAACAACAGCAGCCTGTCTTTTTGCTTGACTACCCGGCCTTTGTCTCCACGCTGGCAAAACGGGGACAGGACGGCACAACGGTTGAACGCTGGGAATTGTATTACAACGGCATAGAGCTGGCAAACTGTTTTTCCGAAGAAACAGATCCGCAGCGTGTGCGGGATTTTTTTGAACATGAGACCAAGGCAAAGCAGCAGCAATCTCTGGTACAGCACCATGTTGATCACGATTACTGGAAGATTTTTCAGGGATTCCCCGCATGCTCCGGTGTTGCTTTGGGTCTCGACCGGCTCATCATGGCGCTTCTGGGGCGATCAACCATTGATTCTGTTGTGCCGTTTTCTATGGATTGACAATACCTTAATTAAACTCAAAAAAAATGCTATAATCCTCATAAGAAAAAGGGGTGCAGCGCTTGAAAGCGGTAGTTTTATTGGTTATCAGTCTCGTTGTGGTTTCAAGCTGTGAAATGAGGCTTGCGAACCAAGGCGGCAATCCGGTTCATGCTATCTCGTTTCGGGATGTTCGCGGAATAACACAGGACGAGATAAATGCAATTGAAGCGCTGCAGGAACAATACCGCTTTTTTGTGTACGCAATGCCGGCAAGCACCGAAGCGTTTATCGATGAAAACGGAGAGATTAATGGGTTTTCTGCTCTGGCCTGCGAATGGCTGACCGGGATCTTCGGTATCCCTTTTATCCCTGCCATACACCCCTTTGCCGAAGTGCTTACCGGACTTGAATCCGGTGAAATTGACTTTACCGGCACCATGACGCCTACCGAAGAAAGGCGGCTGATCTATTTTATGACCACCCCCATTGCACGGCGCACCTTAAAATACTTCCGCCTTGAAGGCAGCACACCCCTGATTGAAATTCAGGCATCACGCCCTGCCCGGTTTGCACTGATGGCGGGAAGCTCGGTCGCCGCCAATGTAATTTCTTCCCTTGTTCCAGGTACATTTGAAGCGGTGTATATCGAAAGCAACAGTGTGGTGCATGACATGCTCCATAGCGGCGAGATAGATGCTTTCATTCACGAGAACCCCACCGAGTCAATATTTGACTCCTACGGCGATGTTATCGCAAAGGATTTTTTTCCAAATATTATCAGCCCGGTTTCCTTGACAACACAAAAACCGGAACTTGCTCCCGTTATATCAATCGTACAAAAAGTGCTCTTAAGCGGCGGTGCAGATCATCTGAATATACTGTACTATCAGGGATTTCAAAGGTACCGAAGACATAAATTCTTTAGCAAGCTCGATGATGATGAAAAAACATATGTTAAAAATACCGCTGTTGTCCGCTATGCGGCGGAACATTACAATTACCCACTCAGTTTTTATAACAGATATGATAAAGAGTGGCAGGGAATTTTCTTTGATGTATTGAGTGAAATTGGATCCGTTACCGGGCTGAGTTTTGAGATTGCCAATGACGAACACACGAATTGGCCTGTTCTGTATCAAAAGCTTGAAAGCGGAGAAGCGTTGATAGTCTCGGAACTTCTGCGCTCTGCGGATCGTGAAGATCGTTTTCTGTGGCCGGAAACAATCCTTCTTTACGATCGTTATGCGCTTATTTCAAGCTCGGGATACCATAATGTCACCGCAAGCGAGATATGGGACATAACAGTAGGTTATGGCAGGAATACGGCCTTTGCCGAACAGTTTCACCGGTGGTATCCAAACCATGAAAATGCACGAGAATTTGAAAGTTCCGATGCCGCTTTCGAGGCATTATTCCGCGGTGAAGTTGATATGGTGATGTCCAACGAGCGGCGGCTGCTTACCCTGATAAACCTCCATGAAGTTACCGAATACAAGGCAAATTTTATTTTTGACTTTACTACCGGAACCACAATGGGTATTCATAAAGACCATGCCGCCCTTGCTTTAATAATTGATAAAGCGTTAAGTTTGGTTGATGTGCCATGGATCGCCGGCAGATGGCTGCATAGAACATTTGATTATCAGGGATTAGCGGCGCGGCAGCAGCGCCCCTGGCTCATCGGCTCTTCTTTTCTGCTTGTAATGGTTATTATCCTTCTGGTTATCTTATTTCAAAGAACCTATCAGGGAAAGAAACGGCTGGAGCTGTCCAATATCGCACTGGAAACGGCGGTACATGAACGAACCCTGGAACTGGAAGAACAGACTGAAATTGCCGTTCAGGCATCCCGGGCAAAGAGCGATTTTCTTGCGAACATGAGTCACGAGATCCGTACCCCCATGAACGCAATCACCGGAATGGCGGAACTGCTGCTGAGAAGAAATCTTCCCGATGACGCCCAGAGTGAAGTACGGGATATTAAGAAGGCATCGTCAAACCTTATCTCCATTATCAACGATATTCTGGATTTTTCCAAAATTGAAGCCGGAAAACTGGAAATCATTCCCGTAAGGTATATGCTTTTGTCTCTCGTCAACGATGTAGTCAATATCATCCGTCTGCGGATTATGGAGAAACCCATTGAGTTTACCAGTGACATTGATAACGCCATTCCCAATAATCTTTTGGGAGACGAGGTACGTCTGCGGCAGATTATCCTCAACTTGCTCTCCAATGCGGCAAAGTTTACCGACAAAGGGAAAATCACCATGAAAATAGAAGGGATCGGGGATCAGGTACCAGCCCGTTCCCCGGTACCCGGTACCCGGTCTCTTTCTTCCCCCCAGCCCATATATTTACGTATCACCGTAAGCGATACCGGACAGGGCATTAAACCCGAGGATCAGGAAAAACTCTTCTCGGCATTTATGCAGGTGGATACAAAAAGAAACCGGAGTCTTGAGGGGACGGGGTTGGGTCTTGCCATTACCAAGCAGCTCTGTGTTGCCATGAACGGAGATATTACCGTAACGAGCGAGTACGGTAAAGGCAGTGAGTTTACCGTGATCATTCCGCAGTACCTTGACCAGGCTTCGCCTTTCTCAACAGTTGGAGATTCGATTACTATACAAAACAGCATTAACAGTTCTGCAGTTGGCGCCGTTCAATTTGCCATACCACAGGCACGTATTCTGGTAGTAGACGACCTTGCCACGAACCTTAAAGTCGCCGAAGGGCTGCTTGCTGCCTACAAGGCAACAGTTGAAACTTGCCTGAGCGGCGCCGAAGCAATTGAACTGGTAAAGTCGCGTGCAAAGGATGGCCAAGGGTACGACATGGTGTTCATGGATCACATGATGCCCGAAATGGACGGCATTGAAACAACCGCCGCCATAAGGGCCTGGGAAGCGAACCTGACCACAAAAATACCAAATAAAGATTTTAGTGGTCAAACCTCACTCCCTATCATAGCCCTGACTGCCAACGCAGTATCGGGTATGCGGGAAATGTTTCTGGAAAAAGGTTTTAGCGACTTTCTTGCCAAACCCATTGATGTTTCCAAACTGGACGAAACGCTTGACCGCTGGATTGTACACGGTAAAAAGGAAAAGGTAAAAGGTAAAAGTGAGAAGAAATTGGTGTTGCTGGTGGATAGCAGTCCTGCGAATCTCAGGGCTGGAAAAAAAATGTTGGAGGAAAAATATATTGTGGCAACTGCGCCTTCGGCGGAAAAAATGATCAAGCTGCTGGATAACAACCGCCCTGCATTGATTGTGATGAATGCCGTTCTGCACAATTCCGGCGATCCGCTGGTAATTAACGAAATACCAGTGGTAATTATAGATGATCCATCAACACTCATCAGCTGTGTTGAAAAGTATTTTGAGGGAGAAAACAATTGAAAAAATATATTTTCAATAAAAAGTTTCTGGTTTTTTCCTGTATCTTTTTTTTAATTATATTTTTGATAGCCGCTACGGCATATATAATCTCAGCACGCCAAATCAACCGGTCTTATATTGAACAGCAGCTCTCTATAGCATCAGAAACAATGAGATTACGTTTGGCAACAACGGTAAACAGCGAATTATCCCTTGTGCTGAAAATGGCGGATACTCCGGTTATTCGGGAGCATTTTGTGAATCCGGCTGATCCGGATCTTGCAGCATTGGCGCATATTGAATTTGCCCTTTATCAGGAACATTTTAAGGATAAGCTGGTGTTCTGGATTAATGATGTAGATAAAATATTTTATTCCACCGGCAACGAACCCTATGTTGTGGATCCCGATGATCCGGAATCTTATTGGTATAATTTAACGCTTTTTAATACGGAAACGCATAATTTAAATATAAATTACAATCCTGATTTACAGCAAATCAATCTTTGGGTCAATGTTCCTGTATTTGTTATCACAGAGGATCGCGGCAAAACCCCGGTGGGAATGCTTGGTACAGGTATTAACCTTACTGAATTTTCTGATTTTGTCGCTTCCGGCTACAGGGAATTCGACAGAAATATCACACAATATATGTTTAACAAGTTTGATGAAATTACTTCGGCTATAGATTATGAACTGGTTCACAATAAAGTCCGTCTTGACGATCATCTTGGCGGTTCTGGGGTGGAATTAATTAGAATTGCCGGCATGCTTTCTGATGCGGAAAGCCAAACCTTTATCTACGACAGCAGCATGTATCTCGTAAGCTCCATCCCTGCAATGGAATGGTATCTGGCAGTGAGTTATCCGCTGCCCGGTTTCTTGGCGCTTAATCAATCATTAAATATGGTATTCTTTGGAATGTTATTTCTTGTAATGAGCATGTTTGTTGTAATAAATATATTTGTTGCACGATCTGAAAACGTACTGGCAGAACAGAATAAACTATTACTGGAGGCAAACCGGCAGGCATCGGCTGCTTCGCAGGCAAAAAGCAATTTTCTGGCCAACATGAGCCATGAAATCCGCACTCCCATGAACGCAATTGTCGGGATGTCGGAACTGTTGTTACGGAGAGAACTTCCGGATGATTCCCGGCATGATGCACAGGATATCAAACAAGCAGCATCAAACCTCATTTCCATTATCAACGATATTCTGGATTTTTCCAAAATCGAAGCTGGCAAGCTGGAAATTATTCCCGCAAGGTACAAGCTTTCATCCCTGGTAAATGACACGGTCAATATCATCCGTATGAAACTCGTGGAAAAACGTGTTCAATTTTATACCAATATCGACAGCACTATCCCCAATAACCTTTTTGGAGACGAGGTACGGCTGCGGCAGATTATCCTTAACCTTCTTTCCAATGCGGTAAAATTTACCGACAAGGGTCATATCAGCATGACTATTAACACAGAAAACCGGGAAGAAAAAAAGATATTTCTAAAAATAATTATCAGCGATACCGGGCAGGGAATAAAACCCGAAGATCAGGAAAAACTTTTTTCAGACTTTATGCAGGTTAACACGAAAAAGAACTACGGCATTGAAGGAACCGGTCTGGGTCTTGCCATTACCAGGCAGTTGTGTAATGCCATGGACGGGGAAATCAGTGTAACGAGCAAGTACGGCTATGGCAGTGAATTTACCGTGATTATCCCCCAGGATATTGATACGGATGCGCCTTTATCTGCAGTGGGAGATTCTGATAGTAAACAGGATTATATTAACAATTCCGAAGCAGAAAACGTAATACGGTTTACCATTCCCGGTGCACGGATTCTGGTGGTAGATGACCTTCCCACAAATCTAAGAGTAACCGAGGGCCTGCTTGCCCCTTACATGGCAGTAGTTGACACCTGCCTGGACGGAGCGAAAGCCATAGAACTGGTAATGCGTCATGCAATACAAGGCAAAGGGTATGATCTGGTGTTCATGGATCACATGATGCCCGAAATGGACGGCATTGAAGCAACCGCCGCTATAAGGGCCTGGGAACAAGGGAGAAGTGAAAGAGCGAGCGTAGAGAATGTACCTATTATTGCGTTAACGGCCAACGCCGTATCGGGAATGCGGGAAATGTTTCTGGAAAAAGGCTTTAATGATTTTCTTACGAAGCCAATAGATGTTTCCAAACTTGACGAAGTGCTTGACCGCTGGATTATGCAAGAGAAAAAAGAAAAAAGTAAAGAGAAAAAAGAGAAGAAGCTTATTTTATTGATTGATAGCAGCCCAGCGAACCTCAGGGCCGGTAAAAATATGCTGGAGGAAAAATATGTTGTGATAACTGCTCCTTCGGCGGAGAAGATGTTCAAGCTTTTAGAAAACACAAGGCCAGATATTATTCTGATGAATGAAAGTATGCGCGATTCTTCTCAAGCACCAGAAGATGTGCCGGTGGTCTTGATAGCAGAACCATATGATTCTGCAACACTCCTTGCCGCTGTTGAGAACCATTTACAGAGAGGCGATAAATAATGAAGATATTTACTATCTGCGCTTTATGTCTGGCCATTTTACCAATTTTCGGCTTTTCAGCCGCAGGCTGTTCAGCCAGACCGCAGCAAGAGGAGTACATCACCATAGGTGCGCTTCTTCCGCTTACCGGCGGCGGCTCCGACGAGGGTCTGCGTGCTCTCAATGGACTGCAGCTTGCCAAGGAAGAGATCAATGCAAGGGGCGGCATATTGGGAAAGATGCTGGACATCATTGTATTAAATGACCGGGGAGATGAAGAATATATTGTGCAGCAGTATAACGAATTAAAAGAAAGAGGAGTGGCTGCCATCATCGGCTCAAGTTATTCGGGGCCGACCATGGCACTTGCCGAAGCTTCTGAAAAAGACGGCATACCGATCATTTCGCCTACTGCTTCAAATCCCCTGGTAACAGTGGGCCGCAGAAATATTTTCAGGTCTATTTTTATTGACGATTACCAGGCAGAGGTAATGGCGTATTTCGCATACCTGTCCCTTGGCGCAGAAACAGCAGTTGTTTTTATTAACCGGGACTTTAATACATACATACAGGCAGCCGGAGTTTTTACCGAATCATTTTCATCACTGGGCGGGCACGTTATTGCCAGAGAGTTTTTTTCATCGGAAGAAGAATTTCCCTCGCTTTTGAGTAAATATGCCGAGAACCCTCCTGCCGTTATATTTTGTCCGGAAGATTTTATTCCTGCGGCAATACTGGTTAATTCAGCCCACGAGTTAGGCCTGAGCGATACATATTTATTGGGATCTGATGCCTGGGACGGGCTTTTGACTTATGTATACAATCCCGAAGCCATGGAGAGGGTTTTTTATTCTGCTCCATTTTCTTTCGATGATGAAACTCCACAGGTGGTGCAATTTGTCAGAGATTATTTTAGCTCCTTTTCTCAAATGCCCCTCACCGGTTCCGCGACCGCTTATACCTGTGTGTACATACTGGCAGAAGCAATTGCTATAGCAGGCAGTACAAACCGGGATGATATAGTCTCCGCCATGAAAACAATGGAACTGGAAACATTATTGGGGAAAATACGTTTTGACGAGAACAATAACCCTCAGATAAATGTGTATGCCATTCAAATAAGAGACGGTCAATACTCAACTTTTGAGAAAATGAGTCTGCAATCTCTGCGTGAGCAGAGAACTCTGCGTGAGCAGAGCCGGAGATAACAATGCTGCGAAAATTCCGGATTAAAACAAGGCTGTTGATCTCTTTTTTCATTGTTGTTTTTTTTACACTAACTGTTGGTTTAACAGGTTATATTAGCCTTACCTCCATTGCAAACTCTGCGGTGAGGACAATACATAATGTTACCATTTTAAATGATATATACGATTACAATGCATATATTGATGCCGGTGTATATAATATGCTGTATATCAATGATGTTACGTTAACTAATTATGTTGTACTGACAACAAGAGAACACACGGAAAATTTTTTATCACGCCTTAACGATTATATTACAATGCAGGATCAATTCAGCGATGTTTTTACACCCGGGGAAATGCAGGACATGGTAAATTTGCTGGAATTGTATGAAGAAACATACATTCCTGTATTAAATGAAATTTTTGATTTGGTGGAACAGGCTCGCCGGGAGGAAGCGCTTGCATTATCAATAAACCGGCGCGAACCAATATCCAATACAATTATTTACTTCATCAATGTTGCATTCAATAAAAATCTGGAACAATCGGAAATAATGGCTGCAAGAAACAACGAGAGCGCAATATTTAACTCACTGCTAATGCTGACGCTTGTATTACTGTCGTTGATTGTATCCGTAATATTTGCGCTTCTTGTCACAAGGTCTATTGCAATTCCGCTCTCAGGATTGGGCGCAGTGGCAGAGAAAGTAGCCGGCGGCGAACTTGAGGTTCAATTTGAACAATCCGAAAACAATGATGAGATTTCACTCCTGTCGCTCAGATTAAGCGAGATGCTGCAAAATTTGAAACAGGTTCAAAAGTTAAAACTTGAAGCTGTTGAAGCTCACTATGAGAAAGAAAAAGCAGAAGCTGCCTCGAAATCCAAAAGTGACTTTCTTGCCAACATGAGCCATGAGATTCGCACCCCCATGAACGCCATTACCGGAATGTCGGAACTGCTGTTGATGAAGAATCTGCCGGAGGATGCCCGTTCTGATGTGCAGGATATAAAACATGCGGCAATCAGCCTTATTTCCATAATCAACGACATTCTGGATTTCTCCAAAATCGAGGCGGGCAAGCTTGAGATCAACCCTGCCAGGTATATGCTTTTGTCTCTCGTTAACGACACGGTTAATATTATCCGTATACGGCTCATGGAGAAACCTGTCCGGTTTTATACCAACATCGACAGCAAAATCCCCAACACACTTTTTGGTGACGAAGTGCGGCTGCGGCAGATCATCATTAATCTTCTTTCCAATGCAGCTAAGTTCACCGAGAAGGGACATGTCAGCATGTCTATTACTCGGCTTCTTCCAGAAACCGGCGAAAGCCGGACAGATACACACATTTTATTAAAGATTGAAATTAGCGACACCGGGCAGGGCATAAAACCGGAAGATCAGGAAAAACTCTTTTCGAGCTTTATGCAGGTTGATACCACCAGGAATCGGGGCATTGAAGGGACCGGACTTGGTCTTGCCATCACCAAGCAGCTCTGCCTTGCCATGGGCGGGGATATCAACATATCCAGCGAATACGGCAAAGGCAGTACGTTTACAGTGATCATACCACAGGAGATTGTTTCACATACACCCTTTGCCGAGGTAGAAAACGCAGGTTCCAGAAAGGTGCTGATCTATGAACGCCGTCTTGTTTATGCACAATCCCTAAGCTGGACTCTGAAAAACCTGGGCGTTCCCTATGTCATGGCAGCAAGCCTGGAAGATTTTGCCGAAGCTCTTGCACGTGAAGAATGGTATTTTGTGTTCTCCGGTTACGGACTCTACGAACGTATCAAGCCCATAATGGATAAAGCAGTCTATCCCAATGGGAAGCCGCCACCTGTTGCCCTCATGGTGGAATGGGGGACTGAAGCCTATGTCCCCAATGTACGCTTTGTGTCCCTGCCGGTGCAGTCCCTTTCCATCGCGAATACATTAAACTGCAAAAATGACAGGCCGGATTATTTAAACGGTTCCCGGGCAATGAACGAGGACCGCTTTACCATTCCAACCGCCCGGCTTCTGGTAGTGGACGATCTTGCCACGAACCTCAAAGTTGCCGAGGGCCTCCTTGCTCCTTACGGGGCAGTTGTTGAAACCTGCCTCAGCGGCGCGGAAGCAATCGAACTGATAAAGTCACGTGCCGGCAGCGGTGAAGGGTACGACCTCGTGTTCATGGATCACATGATGCCCGAAATGGACGGCATTGAAGCAACCGCCGCTATAAGAGCCTGGGAACAAGGGAGAAGTGAAGTCCCTATTATTGCGCTGACAGCTAACGCCGTTTCGGGAATGCGGGAGATGTTTTTGGAAAAAGGTTTTAACGATTTTCTTGCCAAACCCATTGATGTTTCCAAACTTTACGAATCGCTTGACCGCTGGATACCGAAAGAGAAGAGAGAAGTTAAAATTGAAAATGGAGAATTGAGAATTAAGAAGAAGCTTATTTTGCTTGTTGACAACAATCTTGCGAATCTGAAGCAGAGTAAAAATATACTGGAAGAAATATATGATGTTATTACTGCTCCTTCGGCGGAAAAAATGTTCACGATTCTGGAAAACGACCGCCCTGCATTGATTGTGATGAATGCCGCTCTGCACAATTCCGGCGATCCGCCGGTAATTAACGAAATACCAGTGGTAATAATAGAAGATCCATCAACACTCATCACCTGTGTTGAAAATTATTTTAAGGGAGGAAACACATGAAGTATTGTGTAATCGTTTTAACAGTTATCGTGGCTCTGATTTTCCCCTCATGTGAGAAGGAATGGAAGCCGGGAATGCCCCTGGCAAAAGAGAATGTAATGGTAGGGGTACTCCATATTACCGACCCTTTCATCGAAAACTCCGGCTATGCCTATGCCCATCAAACGGGCATTGCAGAGATGCAACTGCGTCTTGGTCTTGAAGACAGCCAGATGCTCTACAGAAACCATGTGGACTATTCTGACCCCCAGGCGGTTGAAAACGCCATACGGGAACTAATTGCCAGAGGGGCCAACATCATTATTGCGACAAGCTGGGGGTATATGGATGCTGTTGAAAAAATGGCTGAAGAATATCCATCGGTTGTTTTTGCCCATGCATCGGGTTACCGAAACAATGACAGCAATTTTACCAACTATTTCGGCAGGATCTACCAGGCACGGTATCTTTCCGGCATTATCGCAGGCGCACAAACCCAAACGAACAGGATTGGATATGTGGCGGCATGGGGAACCGGCAACAGCGAAGTAACCGGGGGAATTAACGCTTTTGCCCTGGGAGTGGAAAAAGTAAACCCCCAGGCGAGAGTCTATGTCAAGGTAACCCATAGCTGGTTTGACCCCATGGGAGAAGCAATGGCGGCCAGAGATCTCATTGATACCGGCTGTGATGTTATTGCCCAACATGTAGACACTGCCAATCCCCAGCTTGAAGCGGAAAGAGCCAATGTCTGGGGTATCGGTTACAACACCGATATGAGCATTGATGCCCCCGCCGCAGTTCTTACTTCGGTACTGTGGCATTGGGGTGCGTACTATACGTACCTTGTGCACAGCGTAATAGACGGCAGTTTCACCACTACGCCCTGGTACGGCTCGCTGGCGGATGGCATTGTCGGCCTAACTCCCTTAAGCGAAATCGTCGCATTGGAACCTGAAACCGTCCGTATACTGGATGAAGAACGGCAACGTATTGAGTCAGGCGCTTTTGATGTGTTTGAGAGGATTATGGAAACCAATGAAGGCAGGTTAATCGGCAGTGAAGGAGAGTCCCTTCCGGACAGGGAAATTCAATTTGGTATCGACTGGTATTACCGCACGGTGGAGGAATTATGAAAAATGGGGAATGGAGAATAATTTTTGCTATTTGCTATTTGTTACTTGTTATTTGTTTTACAGGGTGCGGGGAACAGCAGGCTACTGAATGGGAGTTTGGACAGCCTTTTCCGAAAGAAAGGATCGTTATCGGTGTTATTCATCCAAATGAAATTGACAGCGATTCCCTGTTTGATCAGGCGCAGTACAGGGGAACGGTGGAAATGCAAAGGAAAATCGGCCTTGCAGATTCCCAGATTATCCGCAAAACTAATATATTTACCGGAGACCCCGTAGCAGCAGAGGGGGCCATAAGGGACTGTATCGCAGAAGGGGCAAATATTATTATCGCCATGAGTTGGGGATATATGGACACATGCGAACGACTGGCGCTGGAATTCCCGTCTGTCGTGTTTGCTCATGCTACGGGTATTAAATTCAATGACCGTAATTTTACCAATTATTCCATTCGGCTCTACCAGGGGCGGTATCTTTCCGGCATTGTCGCAGGGCTTAAAACACAAACGAACAGGATAGGCTTTGTGGCTGCACGGGGAAAAGACAACAGCGAAGTAACGGGTGCAGTAAATGCCTTTGCTCTGGGTGTCGCATCGGTAAACCCCGATGCTCAGATATATGTAGCTGTAACCCATAGCTGGTATGATCCCATGGGAGAAACCAATGCGGCTAATGCCCTTATCGCCGCAGGGTGTGATGTTATTACAGCTCATGCAAACACCCCGGCAGCGCAGATAGCAGCCGAAAGAAACAGGGTCTGGGCAATTGGTTATAATGCTGACATGAGCGGCGAAGCGCCGGACGCAGTGATTACTTCGGTGGTACTTAATTGGGAAGCCCTGTATACCCGGTTCGTGCAAAGCATCATAGACGGAACATTTGTCCCGCGAACAAATTTATACGGCATTGCGGAAAACGCCATTGATATTACTCCCTTGAATAGAGACCTTGCCCCGCAGGGAGCAGAAGCGGCAGTAGAAGCGGCACGGCAGAGTATTATGCATGATGGTTTTAATGTCTTTGGTGACGTATTGGAAACGAACGACGGTAGATATGTGGGAGAAGAAGGGAAAACCCTTTCTGATGATGTTATTCTCAGCGGCATTGATTGGTATTACCGAAATGTAGTGGAATTATAGTTGAAATTTATGGCTGGATTAATGAAGAACAAACAAAGTAAATATCTCCAACTGCTGTTTGTTTTTGCAGCCTTTGCGCTTATGGCAGGTGCGGCGTATCTGTTTAACAGCCGCATGCTGCGAAATCATCTGTTAAATGGGGCGCAGGAATTGCTCTTGTCCGCAGAGGCCAATGTCAAGGCCGCACTTTCAGAAACAGAAGTGACCCTCCTTAATTCTTATTATATTGTGCAGGGCATGCTGGAGCGGGACGCTTCCAAACAGGAAATTCTCGATTACTTTATCATTACCACCGGCTGGATGCAGCATCGGGATGCGGGTTTAATTGATTTTTATGGCATATACGGTTTTATTTACGGTGAATTTTACGACGGCATCGGTATGAATCCCGGGGAAGATTATATTCCGCAGACGAGGCCCTGGTATCAAACTGCGATACGGAGCGGTACTCACGTGGCTTACACCGCACCTTACATAGACTGGCATACCGGCGACACTATCGTTTCCGCAGTCAGAAATATTTTTATTAATAATTCACCGGTTGGTATTCTTGTTGTAGACATTAACATCAACTGGCTGACGGAATATGTCGGCTCTCTGGCATTGACCGAGGATGGCTTCGGCATGCTCCTCAGCCAGAATTTATCCTTCATGGCATACCCAGACAAAAATTTTCTGGGTATGCAGCTTCAGGAACTGGGCGGTGTGTATGATGATTTGGCCAGGACATTACGCTCAGGCGGGAATGTGTTTGCTCGCCAGATAATTGATCCTGACCGCGGCACGGTTATCGTATTTATCAATCAAATTTTTAACCACTGGTATGTGGGTCTTATCACTCCCGCTTCCCGGTTTTATCATGACCTCCGGTACTCCGCTCTGATTATGATCATACTGGGATTTATCCTTTCTCTGGCACTCTGCTTTGTCCTGATAAGTCTTTCTGCGGCTAAAGAGCGTTCAGACGAAGAAAGCAGGGCAAAGTCCTCATTCCTTGCCAGAATGAGCCATGAGATTCGCACCCCCCTAAATGCGGTGATTGGCCTTTCGGAGATTGTGCTTAACCGAGGCAAGCTGCCGTCGGAAAGCGCCAATGACTTACAGCAGATTCATCAATCAGGTGCATCACTGTTAGGGATTATCAATGACATTCTGGATATTTCCAAAATAGAAGCAGGCGGTTTTGAACTTGTACCGGTAGAATACTGTACTGCATCTTTAATAAACGATACGGTTAATCTTAACAAAGTACGAATCGGATCGAAACCCATAATATTTTTACTGGAAATAAACGGAGACTTTCCTGCCAGACTTTTGGGTGATGAACTGCGTGTCAGACAGGTTCTGAACAATATACTTTCCAATGCGATTAAATACACGAAAACCGGTACGATAAAGTTAACCGTTAACAGTGAACTATTAACGGAGAAGCTGTATGAATTTAAAACATTAAAACAGCAGGCAACAATGGCAAACAGGGATTATTATCAGTACTTTGTTCCCTGTTCTCTTATCAGCTTTACGGTAGCTGATACCGGCGCGGGAATACGTCCTGAAGATCTGGGGAAACTGTTTTCAGAATACACGCAGCTTAACATAAAACAAAACCGCAAGGTTGAAGGAACAGGGCTGGGGCTTGCCATAACAAAAAAACTGGTGGAGATGATGGGCGGTACAATCACCGCAGAAAGCGAATTCGGTAAAGGTTCGGTTTTTACCGTAAGCCTCATGCAGGGGCTTCCGGATACCGAGAGTATCGGAGAAGAAACCGCAGAAAAATTAAAGTTTTTTGAATATACAAATCCGGCAAAAGAAAAAGAATTTGACCATTCCTGGATGCCCTACGGTAAAGTACTGGTAGTGGATGATTTACCGGTGAACCTTCAGGTAGCCCGCGGGCTGCTTGAACCTTATGGTTTATCGATAGATACCGCAGAATCGGGGCAGGAAGCCATTTACCTCATTCAGGGCGGAAATAAATATGACATCGTGTTCATGGACCACATGATGCCGGGTATGGACGGCATTGAAGCGGTCAGAATAATCCGTTCATGGGAAAATCCCCAATCCCCGATCCCTATAATAGCCTTAACCGCTAACGCATTAGCGGGAAACATGGAAATGTTCCTGTCAAAAGGTTTTAACGGTTTTATCCCCAAACCCATCGACATAGGACAACTTGATGATACATTAAAAATATGGATACGGGACAAGCAGAACCAAGAAACCGTACAACAAGCAAAAAAGGAGAGAACAATGAATAATTCCCATCCCCCAACCCCCAACCCCCAGTCCCTAGTCTCTGCTATTTCCGGACTGGACACCCAACGCGGGATTGCCATGACGGGGGGAACAGAAGCGGGCTACATTGCCGTGTTGACCATGTTCTGCAAAGATGCAGAAGACCGGATGAGCTTTTTTCAAACGGTTCCGCAGACTGACGCTCTTGTGCAATTTGCCACTCAGGTACACGCCCTCAAAAGCGCCTCAGGTTCTATCGGAGCAGCCGCTGTTTCTGCCCTTGCCGCAGAACTGGAAAGCGCTGCCAAGACCGAAAACATAGCGGTAATTCAGGACAAGCTCCCGGTGTTTACAGAACAGCTTGCAGAACTCGTAAAGAACATTACATCCGCCCTGGAAAAACAAGAGTCTCTCAACTCTCAACTCCCAACTCCCAACTCTCAATTCTCCACTCTCAACTCTCAATTACTAAAAGATCTTGCAGCTGCGCTGGAATCTCATAAAGCAAATGACATTAGCCGGATTGTGAAAGAAATAAAAGAAGCATCCCGTGAGCGGCCTTTGGATGCAGCAAGCAAAGAGGCCTTTGAACAAATATCCGATGAAGTGATGATGGTTGAGTACGACAATGCAAGAAAAATTGTTGAGGAATTACTTGCCACTTACAATGCAATTCAATAAGATGGACATAAATGGCAGTTGAAAAAAAGCTGGTTTTACTGGTAGATGATAACCCTACTAATCTCAAGGTTGGAATAAATGTACTGGAAGATCACTATGATGTCGCTACAGCCCCTTCGGCGGCAAAAATGTTCAGCCTTCTGGAAAACATCCACCCCGCAATGATTCTGCTGGACATTGATATGCCTGTAATGACCGGTTATGATGCAATAAAAATTCTTAAGGAAAAACCGGAAACAAAAGACATTCCGGTTATCTTTGTTACTGCCCGCATTGACTCAGATGATGAGCTTGAAGGCTTGTCACTGGGAGCCATCGACTACATCACGAAGCCTTTTCAGCCGTCACTGCTCCTAAAACGCATTGAAGTACATCTCCTCGTTGAAGCACAGCGTAAAGTTTTAGAAAGGCAGACAGTTGAATTAAAATATTTTAATGAAAACCTGCAGGAAATGGTGAGGGAAAAAACCCAGGGTGTTTTGGATTTGCAGAACGCTTTATTGAAAACCATGGCCGATATGGTTGAATGCCGTGATGATATTACCGGCGGCCACATTACCCGTACCCAGCAGGGGATAAAAATAATACTGGAAGAACTTGAAAAAAGCAGTATTTACTCAGAAGAAATAAATGGCTGGGATGTAGATTTATTACTCCAATCATGTCAGCTTCATGATGTTGGAAAAATATCCATTAATGACAATATCCTCAAAAAAACAGAAAAACTTAATGATGAGGAATTTGAGTTAATGAAAAAACACGCTTCTTATGGTGAAGGAATAATAGAAAAGATTCAAACGCTTGCAAAAGAAAGCGATTTCCTTAAATACGCGAAAATATTTGCCGCCAACCACCATGAAAAATGGGACGGCTCAGGTTATCCTCGCGGACTTAAAGGGTATGATATACCTCTGCTGGGCCGTGTCATGGCAATCGTCGATGTGTACGACGCACTCATTTCGGAACGTCCCTACAAAAAAGCCTTTACACACGAAGAAGCGGTACGAATTATTACCGAAGGCAGCGGAAAACATTTTGATCCCGCTCTTGTAGAAGTGTTTAATACAAGAGCGGAACAATTCAGAAAACCAATGAGCCACTAATCATGCTAAATTAGAAGCTGTAACGAAGAGTAATTCCTATATCCATTCCGGATCGTTCTCTGTCCTCATTGTCGGTTAAAACAACATTAAAACCAATGCCGGGTACAAGGGAAAAACCGGTACCGCCAAGATTAATGGCAGCGCTCAAACCAAACTGAAGAGCTGAATCTCCACCGCCTTTGTCTTCATCTGCAAGATTTGTGATAAAAGCTCCCGAAAAACCCAAAACGGTAAATTCAGGGATAGCCAGTCTCAGATCAAGCATCGTTTCCAGAACCAGAGCTTCACCGCCTTGAATTATACCTGAAGCCGCCCCGCCTGTAATATTGAAATAGCCTAAAGCATTTGCAGGAGCGCTGTAAAAACCAATGTTAAGCCCAAGTGTGACGGGATTTAGGCTAAAAAGCTTGCCGTGGACATTGAACAGGAAGGGCAAATTTCCTTCTTCATATGCTTTCCCGCGCGGTACGATGGTAAAAGCCCCGCCTGCAGAAAATACATCGGTTTGTACATAGTCATACCCTGCATATAAAGCGGGGAAAGGCCTGTAGCTCGCGTCATCTTCTTTAGTTCCGATAAAACTGCCGTTAACGCCTCTTCCTTCGCTGATACCGGCATAAAGGTGATCACCATCTTTCATATAACCAATCTGGATAAACAGATCATTGACGGCACTTGCTCCAAAATTATTATTCTGGACTCCATAAAGTTCATAACTGCTTAACTGCGTCCAGGGAAGCCAGCTATGACCGAGTGAAAGACGGAAAGCCCCAAAGGAAGCCGTTGCATTGCCCCAAATTGACCCATCGCCTCTCCATCTGGCCCAGGCATTCACATTATTTCCCCTATATCCGGTTTGAATGAACGTGCCGGTGTTCCGCAGGTCATACCGCCACATTGGATCTATATCCTCATCCGCCAAATTAAACAATGTGCCAAAATTCATTCTTAAACCGCCATTTACAGTAAATTCAGCAAAAGCTCCCATAACTACTACAAATCCAAAAATGACAACCAGTACTTTCTTCATAAAACGCCTCCTAATTGATAAACCTGTTTGAGAGTTGCTGCCAACGGAAAACCGGCTTTCTCTATTTGTATCGGTTCATCGATCATTATGCTTTACCTGCTATTTTTCAATTATATAGCCTGTTATATACAAATAGAGCGAATGGAATTATACTTAGAGTATGACTTTATTGGGAATTCTGGAAGCAGGAATGCTTTTTTGCTTCGGCTTTGCCTGGCCGTTCAACATCTATAAATCATATAAAGCCCGGACAAACACAGGGAAAAGCCTGCTGTTTTTAATCGTGATCTGGACAGGGTATCTGATGGGCATTTTATTTAAAGCGCTTTCACCTAACCCTGATTTTGTACTCTGGCTTTATGTCCTGAATATTACCATGGTCAGTATTGATATCGCTTTATACTACAGAAACAAGGTTATCAGCGGAATATAATAGTGACAACAGAAACGTCAGATACACAACAACGTGATATTTTATTAACTGCGGTTAATACCGCAGTGACCTATCTGCTTCAGGCCGAAGTTGATCAATTTGGAAGTGCTTTATGGCACAGTATGGGCGTATTGGCGGAAGCCGTCGATGCTGACCGTGTGCGTTTATGGCAAAACCATCGTATAAATGGCAAGCTGTATTGCACACAACTGTATGAATGGTCAGAAGGCGCCGAGCCGTCACAGGGTACAAAAATCGCAATTAATGTGTCATACGACGACGACCTTCCGGGCTGGGAAGAGACGCTCACCAAAAACGAATGTATAAATAAAATCGTCAGAGAAATGCCCGGAAACAAGCGTTTTGCATCTCAAGGTATTCTTTCCCTCCTGATTGTACCGGTTTTTCTCCGAAACGAATTCTGGGGTTTTGTAGGCTTTAATGACTGTCACCGGGAACGGCTGTTTACCGCGAACGAAGAATCCATTTTACGCTCCGCAAGCCTGTTGATAACGAACGCGCTGTTACGGAATGTGATGACACAGGAACTTACTGCGGCGCTTGACAAGGCTTCTGCGGCAAACCAGGCCAAGAGTCAGTTTCTCTCCAGCATGAGCCATGAAATAAGAACGCCCATCAATGCAATCGTTGGCATGACGATGATTGGCAAATCCGCGTCCGGCATCGAGAAAAAGGATTATGCTTTTGAAAAAATCGAGATCGCTTCCACTCATCTGCTTGGCGTTATCAATGATGTCCTTGATATGTCAAAAATCGAAGCCAATAAGTTTGAATTGTCCAATGTGGAATTCGACTTTGAGACGATGATCAAAAAAGTGGTAAGTGTCATCGCATTCCGCATCAATGAAAAAGAGCTCAATTTCAAACTCAGGCTCGATCCGGATATACCGAAAAAAATGATCGGTGATGACCAGCGGCTGGCGCAGATCATTACCAATCTTCTGTCCAATGCGGTGAAATTTACCCCCAAATCGGGTTCTGTTTCCATGTCTGTACAGTTCACAAAGGATAAAAATAATACCTGTACTATCCAGGTTAAGGTGACAGACACGGGAATAGGGATCAGCCCTGATCAACAGGAAAGGCTGTTCTCCTCTTTTGAGCAAGCCGAAAATGACACAACCCGAAAATACGGAGGAACAGGGCTGGGACTGGCCATTTCCAAACGCATTGTCGAGTTGATGAACGGCGATATATGGATTGAATCCGAACTCGGCGCAGGAGCAACATTTATTTTTACCGCAAAATTGGGTTATATACCGGATGAAGAAAGCACGCCTGTTTTCGAAAAGCATACAGAAAATGCCCGGATGCTTGTTGTGGACGACGACCCTGATACACTGGAATTTTTCGAAGTTCTTGCCCGGCGGATGAATCTTGTCTGTGACACTGCCGTTGGCAGCCGGGAAGCGCTTGAAATGCTGGATCGTGATATTCCCTATGATATATGTTTTATCGATCTGCATATACCGGTTATGGACGGCATTGAGCTTGCCGGCACCATAATGACGATATGGGACACAAAGCCGGTAATCATAATCATTTCCGCACGAGACTGGAATTCGATAGAACAGGATGCAAAAGCAGCCGGTGTCCGCGGTTTTCTGCTCAAGCCCTTATTTGCATCCGATGTGATGGAATGTATAAGCAATTATATTGCCGCAAAAAACAACACTGAACCCGGCATAAGAGAACTCTCAACAAGCCCGCAGAGCGATGTTTCAGATGTGCATGAACAGGCGGAATCATTTCCGGAACGCCGCATCCTGCTGGCAGAGGATGTGGATATCAACCGTGAAATTGTGCTGACACTGCTGGAACCCACCGGAATTACGATTGACTGCGCGGTTAACGGCAGCGAGGCTGTCAGGATTATAAGCGCCGCGCCGCAGTTGTATGATTTGATTTTCATGGATGTGCAGATGCCTGTTATGGACGGTCTTGAAGCAACACGGCGAATCCGTGCTATAACAGAAAATTTGCCCAGGCAAATCCCCATAATTGCCATGACGGCGAATGTATTTAAAGAAGATGTTGATCGGTGCATGGATGCCGGAATGAACGATCATATCGGGAAACCGATTGACTATAACGAGATGCTGGCAATGCTGAAAAAATATCTACAGCCATGAGTCGTGGAATAGACAAATAAAAAAAACGTGATATAATCATAGGATATCAGGCTAAATTAACAAAAGAAGGAGCAAACATGGCAACCACATTACTGTACCAGGGACACGGCAGTTATAGAATAACGGCTGCAGACGGCAGGGTCATCTTCATCGACCCTTATGCGGGGGAGGGATATGACAAACCCGCTGACATTCTTCTGGTGTCTCATCAGCACGATGATCATAATCAAATCGGCCTTGTGACGCAAAAACCAGGCTGTACCGTGATTACAAATGTCGAGGCCCTTGCAGGCGGAAAACATAACACTTTTTATGTCGGCGGTATAGTCATTGAGGCTGTCGAGGCCTGCAATACGAACCACGATCCGAAGCAGTGCGTGGGTTTTATTATTACGATCGACGGTATAAAAATTTATATCGCATCGGATACTTCAAAAACAAAGTCCATGGAATCCTTTGCCTCCCGAAAACTCGATTATGCTTTGCTGCCCCTCGACGGTTATTACAATATGGACTTAACCGAAGCTGCCGAATGCTCCCGGCTGATCGGCGCCCGGGTTACTATTCCCGTTCACATGAAGCCGGGAGAATTATTTGACAGGGAACGCGCAGAAGCTTTTAATGCACCCGGTAAGCTCATCGTTGCCGCAGGCGAAGAAATTACATTGTAAACAGCAATTACACCGGATTCTCCGGCCACTTGTGCTTGGGGTAACGCCCTCGCATTTCCTTGCGAACCTCTGCATAGGAGCCTGCCCAAAAACCGCCAAGATCGCGGGTGATTTGAATGGGACGATCCGCCGGTGATAACAAGTGAAAGACTACGGGCATTCCCATTATACAGAGATGCTGCCCGGAACCGCCGCCGCTAATGCCAAATGCTTCCTGTAAACGAAGGCGGATACACGGCTCACCGGAGCTGTAGTCGATGGGGCGTTTCCTGCCGCTTGGCAGAAGAAATTGCATAGGAACCAACTTGTCCATTTCCTGTGTGTGTCCCCAGCCCAGACGGTCACACAGGGCGCTGCACAGCCCTTCACCGGTAATGATGTCTCCGTCAATGATATAGGGACCAAGCCAGCGTTCAGCACCGGCAATGAGGGCTGCATCGTCCCAATGAGCACTATCTCTGTCCCCTTTGCCTGCAAAAAACCGTATCCGGTACAATAAATTCCGGGCTGCGGATTTATTTTCATCCCAGGGTAATATCTTTAGCCCTTGTTCTGCCAGCATGGAAGAAAGAGCGGGAAGCAATTCATCCCGGCTGCACGGCCTGTGGTGTTCACCGAGCAGAATGTGGCCTGCTTTTTTTGTTTCAATCAAGCGGGGTTTGAGCTTATTCCATGTTATGATTTTTTCGGTAACGATCTGTTTTTCCAGCGCTTGCAGGGCGGTATCTTCGGAAACGGCGACGGCAAGCCGGATAAACCCCATGCGCTCGCCTGAGTCAACCTCAAGAGCACACAGCCAGTCAGTAGGAGCAAACGAGGCGGCTATCTTCGCTTCTCTGCCGGAGGGGAAACGGTAAACCCTCTCGCCGGAATGTGTGTCCCCTGTTTTTACTTTTGCGATACGATCAGGAAAAGCGGTGATGATCATTTTGCCAAGTTCCGCAAACGCTGTCCATGCAACAGCCGTAGTCCCGCGTACTCCCAGCCGTCTGAGCAGATCTCCGGCGTTATCAATAATGCGCCGTGTCCAGGGAGCGCCGGCATTGGCATGCAATTCAGAAAGCCTGTTGAGAAAATCGGGATCACTGCTTCCGGAATCGCTTCTTTCGGCGAGCAGGGCGGCGGCGGTACAGGCAAGAGGAAAATTAATGTGTGTCCCCGCAATACAGAGCCTGCCAAGCCGGGGGTCAAGGCCCAGCCGGGCAATCTGCCTGCCTGTTTCGGTAGGGTTGCCGGCGGAATCGGCGGCGCCCAGTTCCCGCAGCAGTTCCAGAGCGCGGTTCCATGCCGCTTCCGGCGGCGGCTCCAACCAGGGCAGGCCGGCGGGATGTTTTACCCCCCAGATCAGACATTCAAGAACTGCCGCCGCAATATCAATGCGGTTTACTTCTGCCGGGGTTTCCCGCAGCAGTTGTTCTTCCGGCGCCCACAACCTGATACAGCGGCCCGGTCCAAGGCGCCCTGCCCTGCCCGCACGCTGCTCTGCCGAATAACAGCTGATCTGTTCAAGTGAAAGCCGGTTCATGCCGCTGGGGATGTGGAACCGCTGTATCCGCGCATAACCGGAATCAATGACCGTGGTAATTCCCGGTATAGTCAGCCCCGTTTCAGCAACATTAGTTGCCAGTATCACCCTGCGTTTGTGACTCTCTTTAGGAGCGATAATATTTCGCTGTTGTGCCAGCGGAAGCGATCCGTGGAGTTCTTCAATGATAAAATCAGCATCAAGCCCATGTTCTTTCAAACGCCTCGCCACCCGGAGGTGGCGCATACAGGCTGCAATTTCCCTGCGGCCGGGGAGAAAAATCAGCACATCACCTGCCGTTCCGCTGCCATGCTTTTTACTTTCTTCAAGTAAAATGGCAGTCACTGCCGCAGCGCATTCGCGCCCAATTACTTGCCGGGCAGGGGCTTCCCGGTTCTGCGGCAAAGGCCGGTAGCTGATTGCCACAGGAAATTGCCTGCCCGGGCAGGTAATGACCGATGTTTTTTTATCATTGCTTTCGATGCAGGCGGCGGTTTTATCGGCATCCATGGTGGCCGACATGATCACCAGTTTAATTTTTGTGCCCATGCGCCGCAGGTCGAGGGCAAAAGCAAAGGCCAGATCGGTATGGATTGACCGCTCATGAAATTCATCAAAAATAAGTATCCTCGGTTCATCGCCTCTGTCAAACATTGATGGGTTTTCCTGCATGCGCCGTACCAACAGCCCCTCGGTGACTACTTCGATTTGGGTCTGCTCTGAAGTTTTCCGCTCCAGCCGTACCGCATAGCCAACACGAGCGCCTATATCTTCACCTAACAGTTCCGCAAGCCGCGAGGCAATACTCAGTACGGCTGCTCTGCGCGGTTCCAGCATGATGATTTTTCCGCCGAAGTAATCCATCAAGGCAAGAGGGACAAGCGTGGATTTGCCGCTGCCCGGATCGGCGCGCAGTATTACCGATTCATTTTCATCCAGAGCTTTGCACAGTGCGGGTAAATGCTCAACAAGGGGTAGTGCGGTTGCGGCGATACGATGCGCAATGTCAGTCATTGTTTTTGCATTACCCTGTTCATTTACCCAGCAGCTTTATTTTCGATCTGATATAGTCAAGGCGGTTGTGATTCAGGACAACGCGGTTACATGTTGTGCCGGGAAGTTTTTCGGTTGTAAATCCGCCCCTGCTGACAAAGGATCGCCCCCGGTCGTCGGTGTACCAATACACAAGAGCAATGTCCTCGCTGCCGATTTCAATGGCGGTAAGACCTTTTTTACCGATGGCACAACCGGAGTTGAACAGGCAGGGTACCGGCAATTCATCTCCGTACAGGCTGTGCCTCAGCACATCCCTGCGCTCTTTCCGTTTGAGCTTACTCAATTCACGCCTGAGCATTTTAACTTCCGCCTCTATGCGCTCCCTGTCTTCAGCCGCTGCTGCCGGATAATCCAGACAGAGCCGCTCTATCTCAAACTTAATATAATCAAAGCGGCCAAGAGATTCAAACAACGGCCGGTGGGTATGCCCGATTATTGATATGCAATCATTGTTTAATGAAAAATTATAAGCGGCTTTTTCTACAAAATAACGCCGGTGGGGGCTTCGTCCCGATGAAATGTTTTTTATCCCAAACGGTTTAAGCACATAACGGATACCCGCGCCCATGAGTTTGTTAAAATTGCGGTAAATGACCGATGATTGATGACCGTGGTAAACATAGGCCGGAATCACTCCGGTGTCAATTTGGATCACGCTGTACAGGGGATAATGGTATGCTCGTTTAAGCAGCAATTCATCGTCATGATTGCCGACAAGTTTATACAGGCGGTTATATTTATTAAAAAGATTGAATACCCTAAAAAGATCCTTCCAGCGTTTCTCAATATGTTCAAGGGGGTGACGGTGCAGCTCTTCGATGTCACCGTTCAAAATCAAATGCCAGTCATTAGCGAAGTAGTAATGTTCCAGCAGGCTGATGAGCAATCCGCCGTTTTCCGCCAGATCATCCCGTCTGCCCGCACCCATATGCAAATCACTGATTATGAACGCTTTGCCTCCGCCGGAAATATCAAGTACCGCATCGGGTGTAAGATGGCGGCTGCTGAGGTCGTTGAAAAAATTTGTTTCCGCCATACTAAGCCGACTCTGTATTAAATGGATTTTTAGTCAATTACCGGTTCCCTTCCGGTATTTGCCTGTATTCTGCAAAAAAATTGCCCAGCCGGCGGAGTGCATCGGCAAGGGTGTCTTTGTCGGGGAGGAACACAATACGGAAGTGATCGGGTACTTGCCAGTTAAAACCGGTGCCGTGTACCAGCAGCAGATGCTGATCGCGCAGCAAGTCGAGCATTAATTGTTCGTCATTGGTGATGTTAAAACGCTTGATGTCAACTTTTGGGAAGCAGTACAGGGCGCCTTTTGGTTTAACTACCGATAGACCAGGAATGGAGTTAACAATGCTTACTGCGATGTCGCGCTGCTCACGTAAGCGTCCGCCGGGAAGGAGCAGTTCTTTTACGCTTTGGAAACCGCCAAGAGCGGTTTGAATGCCGAATTGCGCAGGCATGTTGGAACATAACCGCATATTGGAAAGTATCTCAAGACCCTCAACATAGCCTGCGGCGGATTTTTTATTTCCCGAAAGAACCATCCAGCCGGCACGGAAACCCGCAGAACGCCACGACTTTGATAAACCGTCAAAGCTGATAGTGAGGATGTCAGGGGCGATGGTAGACATGGGGATAAAAACAGCATCTTCATAAGTCATCCGGCTGTAGATCTCGTCAGCGTATACAATCAGTTCGTGTTCACGGGCTATGGCAGCTATGCTTTCAAGGATGGAACGGTCGTAGACCGCGCCGGTGGGGTTATTGGGATTGATGACCACAATGGCTCTTGTTCGGGAGCTCACTTTTGAGCGGATGTCGTCAATGTCCGGGTTCCAATCTGCCGATTCGTCGCACAGATAATGTACAGCCTTGCCTCCTGCAATGGTAACCGCCGCAGTCCACAGGGGGTAATCGGGCATGGGAACGAGTACTTCGTCACCCAGGTTCAGCAGCCCCTGCATTGCCGTCATTATCAGCTCGCTTACCCCGTTCCCGATGAAAATGTCATCAATGCCGACATCCATTACGCCCTTGTTCTGAAAATCGTGCATAATGGCTTTACGGGCAGCAAACAGCCCGCGGGAATCGCCATAACCCTGGGCATTATGCAGATTGATAATCATGTCGTGGAGAATTTCATCGGGGGCGTTAAAACCAAAAGCGGCGGGGTTGCCAATATTGAGCTTTATTACTTTAAACCCGTCTTCTTCAAGCCGTTTTGCCTCTTTGAGAACTGTTCCGCGGATATCATAACACACATTGTCAAGTTTTACCGATTTATTAATGTCTTTCATGCTCCTGCTCCTAGCAATTAAGCGGAAAATGTATTAAAATTAGTATGAGTGCGTATACAGATTCATATTAATGAAAAAAAAGAGGCAAGTCAATAATGAACGAATTTCCGGTTAAGGAGATTTCACCGTCAAGCTACTTTTCCAAGCCTGTGTATCTTGACAAAGAATTTATCCTGACAGTACCCCAGCTCCCATTCTCCGCAGACCTCGAAAAAACACTAAGCAAATGGGGTTTCAACCTGGTGTACAGTGACGGTGAACCAAAAGATCATTATATTTCTGACTCAATACACACCGATACGGGAAGCGCCTCAGGATCTCACGGGACCATAGGCGATCAAGACAAGATCCAGCAGGCAGAACAATTTTATGAATCATTCCAAAAGAATGTCGAAACGCTTTTTACCCTGGCGGAAAAAAAAGGAGCCCTTAACTACACACAGGCAGCGGAAAGCATAAAAACCGCCTGTGATTTTGTTCGCGAAAACCACCGTTACCTAATGCGGGTTGAACATAAGGCAGAACCGGAAAATTCAAAGGATTATCTCGTTGTACACTCGGCACGTTCTACTGTTTTTACCATCATCATCGGGCTTGCCATGAAAATGCCAAACCACAAACTCATAGAACTGGGCGTTGCAGCGCTGTTTCATGAAATTGGAATGATCAAGCTGCCCCCGCAGTTGTACCAGGGTGCACGGCCGCTAACGGATCAGGAGAAAAAACTATTATCCACCCACACTATTCTTGGTTGCAATCTTCTCAAGTCAATGAATTTTCCCCTGATGATTTGCAATGCGGTACTTGAACACCATGAACGGGAAAATGGAACGGGTTACCCTCAAAAAATAAAAGGCAATCAAATCAGTCTGTATGCGAAAATCATTGCTGTTGCCTGTTCCTATGAGGCTATTTTATCAAAACGTCCCCATAAGGAAGCAAAAGACGGTTATACCGGGATGCTGGAATTATTAAGAAACGAAGGGAAGCAATACGATGAAACGGTTATCCGCGCACTGGTGAACTCATTATCAATTTACCCCATCGGACTGTATGTGCTGTTATCCAGCGGGAAAAAAGGCCAGGTAATAGATGTTGTTCCGGAAAATCCCCGCTACCCAATCGTGCAAATTTTCGGTGAAGTAATGCCCGACGGGAACAATAAAGTTATGCGTACTTCCCAGGACGAACTGTACATTGTCCGCCCCCTCGCCCGTGAAGAGATTTAATGATAGTTATAATAATCGTATTAATCCTGACAAGCGGTTTTTTTGTTCTTTTTATGCAGGCATTACAGTCGGTACGAATACCCCGCATGCAGAAAGCGGCAGCAGACGCCGGCAGCCAGGGCACCAGGCACTATGCGAAAGCGCAAAAATACCGCCGTGTCATTGAGGCAGCGGGAAACCCGGGAATTTACTTTATGGCTGTCCGTTTTTTGGTCTGCACCCTGAGAACCATTGCCGCTGTTCTTGGCGGAATGAGTGTTGGGCAATCATCCCCCATCCATGCTGCCGGCTGCGCCGCAGCGCTTATCTGTGCTTTCCTGCTCCCCGGCGAACTAATTCCCAGACTGATAGCCCGCGCTGCACCGGAACCTGCCGCCATGGCGTTGTTTCCCCTGTTCCGGGCATTGACCGTCCCGTTGAGTCCGCTGTTTCGCCTGACCCAGGCGGCAGCGGAACGGATGCGTCTGGCAGCCCACGGTGAAACAGGACAGGGAACCATGACTGAAGATGAACTGCGCCTTGCGCTCGAAGAAGGAGAAAAATCCGGTATTGTTGCAAGTAAAGAACGGACAATGGTAGAGGGGGTGTTTTATCTGGGAGATAAACCTCTGGGTGCGTTTATGACCCATCGTTCCGAAATACAATGGTTTGATATTAAAACTCCTCCCGAAGAAGTACGTGCAAAAGCCCTGGAACACCGGGAACAGCGTTGTTTCCCTGTCGCTGACGGCACCCTTGATTCAATCGTTGGCGCCGCCTACCTGGAAGATATCATCCTCGATTTTAACTCCAACACACCTTCCGGTCTGCACTCCATCATAAAAAACGCTGAACTGGTCCCCGAAACAATGCCGGCGCTGCAGGCCTTTGAATCGTTCAAACGGGGTAAAGCGCAGTATCTTTTTGTCATGGACGAATACGGCGGTTTTGCCGGGATGGTTTCAGTCCGCGACCTCATGGAAGAAATTGTCGGGGAGTTAACCGCCTCCGCATCAGGAGAGGAAGAAGTAGTCCGGCAGGAAGACGGCTCATGGAATGTCAGCGGCGCACTTAATATTGATGATGCCGCCGCGCTTCTGTCCATACCCGATCTTGCCGCCTCCGGCGATTACCACACCCTTGCCGGCTTTCTCCTTTCCCTTGCCGGCGAACTGCCCCGCATTGGCGACAGTTTTGATTATCACGACTACTGTCTCACTGTTCTTGACATGGATGGCAACCGCATTGACAGGATAAAAGTAAGTAACAAATAACAGGTATCAGCCGCGGTTTTGACTTTCATTATTTTTATCACATGCAACTCATCAGATAATCAAAACTTTCCCTGGCGCATTCCATCGGGGTTTTTCCGGGAGAAGGAAGGTCCTGTTCCACCACAAGCCATTGAGTCCCGGCTTTTTCGGCTGCTTTGATGATGCCCGGAATATCCACTATTCCCTGACCCAGAGACCGGAAAGGGAAAGAGCCCGGCGCATTTGCTTTTTTTTCTTCTCCAATGAGATCATATTCGGCTTTAACTGATTTCTCCGCAGAAGGATCGAAATCTTTTAAATGGATCACCGGAGAACGTCCGGTATATTTAAGAATATAGTCCGCCGGGTCAACTCCGCCTGCTTTTACCCAGCATACGTCAATTTCGGTCTGGAGCAGTTCGGCGGGAATACTGTCAAAAAGATCATCCAGGGCATATTTTCCATTGTAATCAGCAAATTCAAATTCGTGGTTATGATACAGCAGGGTAGCGCCTTTTTTGTTTATTGTTTCACCCAATCGTGCAATACCCTTTTTAACTTCATCGTAATGCGGTCCGGTGCTTCGGTCTGCATCATCCAAATAAGGGATAACAATGTATTTACAGCCAACAGCGATATGAAAATCAATATTATTTTCAGGATCAGCAATCATGTCTCTGTAGGGGACATGGGCGGAAACGGCGCTCAGCCCCGCTTTATCCAAAGATGCCTTAAATTGATCTGCGGTTTTACCAAATGACCGGGCGAGCGCCAGTTCCACATACTGGTAGCCGATTCGGGCTACTTCCTCAAGCGACCCGTCAAAATCATTTTGTAATTCTTCCCTAACGGTATACAGTTGCAGCATAACTGGCAGCATTTTTCCCCCTTACTTTGTGCTTTTGGTTCTGTGTGCAGTCTTTGATTGAATATCTGTCAGTTTTTTTGAAATATACCATGAGAGGTTTTGTCCAATATCTTGCCAAATTTGCTCTTCCAGTTCCTTTTTTTCTCTCTCAAATTGTATGGGTTTTACAGAAAATAATTCAATTATATCTATTCCCAATGCAGCAGCTATCTTTTCGAGCATTTTAACAGAAGGAAAACGTCTTCCAGCTTCAATCGCCGAAATGTAATTAGTCGCTGTATCAACATTTTCGGCAAGTTTTGATTGAGAAATATTACAGGATTTTCTATAAATCTTAATATTTTTTCCCAATAATTGCCTAAGATCTGTCATTTGTTATCCTTTATGTCATACAAAGATGATGATATTCACTTTTTAGGCATTGACAACAAGTATATAGACATATAAATTGAGAAATATATGACTATATGGCATATATGTGTATTTTTTAATGCAGGATCAGAATTGTAAAATCAAGTTAAAAAAGGAGTATTACATGTACAGGAACAGTTTGGTTTCATGGATGCCGCCATTTTTACCGGCATATATTCACTTATGCTAGATCCTTGCGAACAGGAGCCTAAATCGGAACCAAAAGGACCATTGACTGAAGTGCGATGGCTGGAGTTACTCCGGGGCATTGCAGCCAACAGTACATTTAACGGCACACTTGACCTTTCCGGCTACACCCGTTCTGACAGCGCAATCGGCGGCGGTTTACGCTCCAATGGGACATTTGACCCTGTAAGCAGCAGCTCAACAGGAAAGAAAAAAATAGTATTGCTCATCCTGCCGGATACGGCAACCGGAATTGCAGGCGGCACAAGCGCTATTCCATTATTTAGATTTTTCACCAATCTGGAATCGTTTAGCGGAGCGATGCTCTCAACTATCGGTGCTTATGCTTTTACTGATAACAAAAAGCTTAACATGCCCGAACTGCCTGCAAGCATTACTTCCATTGATAACAATGCCTTCCAGGGTTGTACGGGGTTAACCCAAATCACGCTGCCGGTGAATATTACTTCCATTGGCAACAGTGCTTTCTATGGTTGTATAAACTTAGTACGGGTTACCAGCCATAAGACAACTCCGCCTTTCCCAGCGGCTACTGCCATCGGCCATCTTGCCTTTATGGGCTGCACTAACCTGACCAATGTAAACATCCCGGCAGCTGCTGCCATCGGCGACGGCGCCTTCCTTGATAACATCAGCCTGACCAACGTGTCCTTCCCGGCAGCTACATTAATCGGCGGCGGCGCCTTCCAGGGCTGCACGAGCCTGACCAGCGTGTCTTTCCCGGCAGCTACCGAAATCGGCGGCACTGCATTCAGGGGCTGCTCCAGCCTGACCAGTGTATCTTTCCCGGCGGCTGACTCAATCGGCGCCGGTGCCTTCAGCGAGACCGCAGCCACTTCACTTATTGTCACCCTGGGGCCGGTTGATCCACTAATTGGAGTAACTATGTTTCAAAATATAAATACAGTTAAAAATGTTACGGTGCGGGTACCTGCCGGTGCAACGGGTTATACCGGATTTCCGTCTGAGAATATATGGTCATCAACCTGGGAAAATCATTTCCGCGGCTTTGGGTCAAGCAATAACGGTATACCGAATTTGAACATTAATTTGATTCTGGAAACATATTAAATAGAAGCAAATGTAAGGTCGATGTTGGGGTTCACCGTACCAGGCGGGGAACCAGGCGGCATCCACCCTCTGCCTCTGAAGCCATTTCCCCAGTTAACTGTATTGGTGTCCGCATTATTAAAAGGTATTGTACCATAACCGGTGGCCCCATCGGGAATCCTGACTATAACATTTTTGGGCGAATGTATGTTGTCAAATAGGAAATTCCCTACTGCAGGCGCCGTATCTCTCAAAGTAACAGTAAGCGCTTGTGTCCCTGTACCTGAAAAGGAATATGGCCCAATGGCAAATACCTTGGGTAAATTTATACTAGTTAAGTTAGTGCAACCGCTGAAGGCATAGTGGTAAGTTATGGTAGCTTCAGGTAAATCCAAACTTATCAGATTTGTGAGGTTGGCAAAGGCAGAATTTTCAACGCTGGTTAGCCCTATAGTTAAGTGTTCCAGTTGGTTTAAGGGGATATTGGAGGCGCTGGTTACTTTTGGTATTTTTAAACTGATCAAATTGGAACTGCCTGTGAAAGCATTACTGCCAATACTGATAGCTTCAGGAAAATCTAAACTAATAAGTTTGATTCGGTTGGCAAAGGTATTACTACCAATGCTGGTCTGCCCTATTGTCAGATGTTTCAACTGGCTTACGGGAATATTGGAAGTGTTAGGTGCTTTAGGTAATTTCACGCTGGTCAAGCTGGAACAACCCATGAAGGCATCGGTGCCAATGCTGGTTGCCAAAGGTAAATCCACACTTTCAAGATTGTTGCTGTAATAGAAGGCATACAAACCTATACTGGTTGCCGCAGGTAAATATATACTTTCAAGGCTGTAACAGTAACTGAAAGCGCCGTATCCAATGCTAGCCGCCAAAGGCAAATTCACACTTTCAAGACTGGAACAATTACTGAAAGCCCCGTAGATGATGTTGGTTGCTTTTGGAAAATCCACACTTTCAAGGCTGGTACATAAATTAAAAGCGCCGTATCCAATGCTGGTTGCTTCAGGGAAATTCACACTAACAAGGCTGGTACAGTAGTAGAAGGCATAAGTGTTTATGGTGGTTGCCACAGGTAAATTGATACTTTCAAGGTTGGTGCAATTACTGAAAGCATTTTCGCCTATGATTGTGGCAGAAGGTAAATTAACACTAACAAGGTTTGTACAATAATAAAAAGCATTGTTGCCAATTATGGTGGCGAAAGGTAAATTTACACTATTTAAGACGTTTTTTTGATTAAATGCAAAATCACCAATCCCGATAGTGTCAGGTCTTATTGATACAATATTAGCAGTATTTCCCTTATATCCTATCGCCCATTTGTCCGCATAAACCACGCTGTTATCTGGTGTATTATTCCAAATTCCAGTATTTAAAAACGCATTTTCCTCTATCCTTGTTACCGTAGTTGGAATTATTATATTGCTAATACTTGTACTTGCAAATGAACCCCACCCAATATTTTGCAGAGTGTTGGGTAAGGTAACACTTGTAATACCCGTTCGTCCTGAAAAAGCTGACACACCTAATTGCGTTACATTTATGCCATTGAATTGACTTGGAATTGTCAGTCTGCCTACAGGATAATCAATTCGTGCTATATTTAATCCGTCAACCCTGACATTGTCTCCAACATTGGTAAACTGATATGTATCGTTTGTTATCGGTGTTACATTCAAAACCGACATTACGTTTGATATTCGGCACGCAGAACCTATTGTCCCTGGTGATCCATTGCCTGCAAAATGAATACCTATTAGCCATAAAGTATCTGTTTGAGTGTCATTAAAGTAAACAGGGCCGCCGCTATCTCCAAGTGCATTTGCAATATTTAATTCGATGGTATTATTAATTGTTATTCTGCCACTTCCGTGCGGATTATCCATAATTGTTCTGGTGTTAGCACTCCTAATCGTTCCAAAAGCAGTGCCGGTTGTCAATCCTATTTTCATAATACTTCTGCCATTCACAATTTGCGACTCGTTTCCTAATCTTATATTTGTATGTGTAATCCCGCTGTTTCGTGCATTTGGAGTCATATTCCATTCATTTTGATTTTGAAAAGGTATAAAAGAGGCATCAACATCTCCACCTAATTGCGCTTTTAAAACAGGACCTATGATACTTCCTCCATGAATCATAGTGTCGCCTAATCTTGCAACGTGCTCATTGGTAATAACACCTATTCTTCCCGTTGTGTTGTCATAAGCGTTCACACCAATTGTTCCAGTACCACTTGTTGTTCGTGTAATTCCCTCGCCTGAATATGCCTGCTGAAAAAACAAAATATTTTTTGGGTCATCAATAAAAACAATTGCATTTTCATCAAAAGCGCCTTGAACATGAAATAAATTCTTTATATCTCCTGCACGATTTATATCGAAGAGGTAAATATATAATCGATTCTGATCCTCCCTTAAGCTGACCCTGTGGATTCCAAAGTCATACGCCGCCTCAGATATCACTTCCATTTTTTTTAACAAAAAATTGTAACTATAATCATCTTGTCTATATATAACTTGCCCTCTCAATCTATTCATTGAAATTTCTGTTTGTTCTGTAATAGAGTCTTGGATTATGCCTATGTTTAAATGACCGTTCTCGTCTATAAATACGCCTGCAAAACTTTCGTTATATACTGGCATTCCTGTTGCCTCATCAAATCCTTTTCTAAACGGACTCATTGCTTCATCCAATATATTTAAGCTTTTTTCCTGATTTCTAAAAAACTGATGCTCGCTTTCTGTAATACCAGTATTAAAATTCCTTGCTGAATGTGCTGTTGTTGTGTCAATATCCACACTACAAGCCATCAAGAGGCATAGCCCGACTGTATACACCATTGTCATATATGATTTCTTTTTCATTGCGGTATTCTCCTTTATGTAGTCTTTATTGAACTTTTATTATTATTGAGTTCCGAACAATCTGTATGCCATAAGGGTTTGCAGTATCATCAGCTGTGATAAAAAAAGCTCCACCACGAATTTCCAAATCTCCCGATTCTGTTACGGTGTGTTCAAACAGCCGCTCAATTACGGCCCCGCTTTCAATTAAAATTATTGGTCTTGGCTCAAATTTAATACTTGGAAAAAACCATTTCATCCCTTCAGGTATTAAAATTGATTGCAAAATATCCTCTATTCCCTGACCGCCTTTTGCAGCAATCCAATCCGGCAATTCCGCTTCAATATCCCTGCCGCTCAAGTTTTTGAAAACAACGGTTGCCGTGATCGTATCTCCGATTCGAGCCTCGGTTTTATCCAATGTTACCGATAAACTAAAATCACCCACGACTACTTCTGCCTCCTTTGGATCATCTGCAAAGGTTCGGGGGTCAATATTTGTTCCACTGTTATCATTTGCGCAGGCCACCGTAAACAATCCTGTAAAGAACAGGATAGCCAGAACTAAAACATTTGATTTTTTCATTTTCATTCTCCTTTAACATAAATCATCAAGATCAATGGTATCATCAAGATCAAATAATCTAGCAAAACAATCTCTAGTGAATAATATATCACAGTAAAAAAATATTGTCAATAAAAAATCATAAATATTTTAAAAATATTAATTACATTATTGCAATATTTTCATTAGTAACTTTTACAGTTTCATTTGAAATATATTTGGTAAAAGAATTACGAAGTTATTGATATTTATTTGCATAAGTAAAGTATTTACCTGACATCTCTAAAAAATAGCGATCATAAAAACCTCCGAATGGTATAATGTTTTGATCACCAATTCCACAGTATCACAAAAAGCCGCAAACTCAATCTTCTGGATCTGGCAAACGAGCTGGGCAATGTCAGTAAGATGTATAAAATCATCAGCTAGTCAACGGTAGTTTTTATGTTGTTTTCCGGTAAATGGGCCAATATTATCCGTATCTTTTGCTCTTGAAACTTAATCCGTCATACCTGGAAGCAAGGCGGCGGCGGGCGGGGTGGCGGGACGGCAAAACATTTGCAGGCATCTCTGCTGGAGAAGACGAGCGAGAAGAATCAAAGCAAAATGTTAGATTAAGATTCTGTGGGTCAAGTATAGGCCAACGGCCCGCAGTAGTCTTTATTGAACTTTTATTATTATTGAGTTCCGAACAATCTGTATGCCATAAGGGTTTGCAGTATCATCAGCTGTGTTAAAAAAAGCTCCGCCAAGAATTTCCAAATCTCCCGATTCTGTTACGGTGTGTTCAAACAGCCGCTCAATTACGGCCCCGCTTTCAATTAAAATTATTGGTCTTGGCTCAAATTTAATACTTGGAAAAAACCATTCAACCCCTTCAGGTACTAAAATTGATTGCAAAATATCCTCTATTCCCTGACCGCCTTTTGCAGCAATCCAATCCGGCAATTCCGCTTCAATATCCCTGCCGCTCAAGTTTTTGAAAACAACGATTGCCGTGATCGTATCTCCGATTCGAGCCTCGGTTTTATCCAATGTTACCGATAAACTAAAATCACCCATGGTTACCCCCCTGGGATCAATGTTATTTGCTGTTCCACTGTTATCATTTGCGCAGGCCACCGTAAACAATCCTGCAAAGAACAGGATAGCCAGTCCTAAAACATTTGATTTTTTCATTTTCTTTCTCCTTTAATATAAATCATCAAGATCAATGGTATCATCAATTTCTAATAAGCCGGCAATAGTCTGCAAGTCTTCTTTTTTCAGCAGAGCCGAATCATAAGCCTCTCGTGCGGTATAAAATATCCCGTCATTCCAGACCAGGGGAGCCAGTGAGTAAATGTTAAAAATCTCATCACGTATTGTGTTTGAAGGCGGATATTCGGTGACTTGCGGCCACCTTCCCAGCAAGGTAACCACGACAGAACCATTATAATTGCCGCCATGTTGAATGATCTCAAGATCATTGATAGACTGCATGTAAAGTTCTTGGTTAGGCTGTATATATTGCCTATAGCAATCCTGTAAAATCCGCCATTCTGTATCAGCACTTAAACCCTTGAATCTCCCAAGTTCATGGGGATAATTATCCATCTCAAAACTTCCCTGTTCTTCAGCACAACCAATACATACCACTGCAATTAGTAATGCTGCCAGAACTATGTGCCATGCACAGTCTTTTTTGCTTTTAACCATTGCCATAGCGGTCTCCATACATTTCCCTTAATATTCTCTCACAAAGGCGCAAAGGCACGAAGAACACAAAGAAGAAGAAGAAGGAAACCCTCATTATCTCTTCCTCCGTGTCCTTTGTGAACTCCGTGCCTCCGTGTGATTAATATATCACAGTAAAAATTGATAGTCAATAAAAATCATAAAAATAGTAATTAGTTGTGTTTTTGGGTATCCCCCTTGACATTTTTCATGGGTTCGTTTAATTTTACATATATATGCTAAATTAAACGGACGGTACAAAATGGAACTTGAAAGGACTATTCAATCAACCATTCAAAAATCAAGCAAAGGTTTCCCTGTTTTGCTTCTGACCGGAATGAGGCAGATCGGAAAAAGTTGGGTTATGGAACGGCTTGGGGGTAAAAACCGACGGTATGTTTCTCTGGACGATATTAAGGCAAGAGCTTTGGCAAAATCAGACCCGCAAAGATTTATTGAAGAAAATCCCCCGCCGGTAATAATTGACGAAGCACAGTATGCCCCGGAACTTTTTACCTATATAAAAATCCATGCGGATAAAGCCAGGAAAAACGGATTGTTCTGGCTGACAGGCTCTCAAAAATATCACCTTATGCAGGGAATAAAAGAAAGCTTGGCTGGTCGTGTAGCTATACTCAATATGCTGGGTTTTTCTCAAAAGGAAATAAACGGCAGACCAAAAGATTCAAGGCCTTTTCTACCCTCGCTCAGCCTTGTAAAAAAAGCTCAAATGGGCAATATGCTTACATCGCCCGAAATATTCGAAAAAATATGGACAGGATCATTTCCCCGTATCATAACAAATAAAAACGCCAGGAATATGCGAAAAATATTTTACGATTCTTATATACAAACCTATATAGCGAGAGATGTTAAAGATTTTTACAATATAGAAAATGAAATAAATTTTTTCAACTTTCTTGTCGCTATTGCGGCAAGAACCGGCCAGCTTCTAAATTATTCAAATCTGGCTCAAGATGCTCACATTGATTTACGAACAGCAAAAATATGGCTGGAAATTCTGGAAAGGTCGGGAATAATACATCTGTTATATCCATACAGCTCAAATGTTGCAAAGCGCACGATAAAAACTCCCAAAATTTATTTTCTTGATACAGGCCTTGCATCATTTCTTTGTTCATGGGATTCACCGGCATCTCTCATGAACGGAGCGCAAAGCGGAGCCATGCTTGAAACATACGTTTTTACGGAAATAATGAAATCCTATTGGCACAATGGAGATGTACCCAACATTTTTTTCTATCGTGATACCGATCAAAAGGAAATTGATTTTATTATAGAAAAAAACATGACCATTTATCCCATAGAAGTCAAAAAAACAGCAGCTCCAAACACAAAAGATTACAGTGCCTTTAAAACTTTGTCAGTATTTAAAAAGCCGATAGGAACCGGAGCGGTTATTTGCCTTTCAGACAAAACCATTTCTATTGGCAAAAATGTTATTGCTGTTCCTGTGTGGGAGATATAGCCCTGCAACCCGAGGAAAAAAAATGCCTGTTCCTGCAACAGCATCTCAACAAGCTAAAGTCGCGGTGGCGACAAAGCGATGCCCTATGTTATCTACCATTACGCTAAAGCCTTCGAGCGTCCGCACGCCTAACAGCGACATATCGCCGGATTCTGCTAATATTATTTCATCGTTTGTTGTGTAGCCTTCGGCTGTCAGTATCGCGTAGCCGTAGTCGCGCTCTACTACCTGATTGTCGGCGAGTTTGAATCGTTTTTTCCCGCGCGGCGTTATGCCGGCTTCCAGCAGCAACTGCTTCGGCAGCCATGACAATTCTGATCCTGTATCAACCAATACTTCCACAGGCGGCGTGCAGCGGTGCTCTTCTTTTGGGTTTATTGCCACCAGGTTTACCATGAATCTGCTCATGCGTTTTTCTCCTGTTTCCCATTTTACTATATACCTGCCACGCTTACAAGGCGAACAACCTTAATCTCGTAAAACCGTCAGCCCAGGAACGGGGTTTTCTTCACAATCCGCGCTCCAAGCGAAGAAAGCCTGTCCACAAGGTTTTCGTAACCGCGTTCAATCTGGTAAACATTGCGTATAACGCTTTTCCCCTCGGCGCAGAGGGCGGCTATAAGCATTGCCATGCCGGCGCGGACATCGGGGCTTGTCAGCTCTGAACCGCGGAGTTTTGTCGGGCCGGAAACCACCGCCCGGTGGGGATCGCATAATACAATTCGCGCACCCATTCCGATGAGCTTGTCCACAAAGAACATCCGCGATTCAAACATTTTTTCATGGATTAACACTGTTCCTTTTACCTGTGTGGCAACAACGGTAATGATGCTTGTCAGATCGGGGGGAAAACCCGGCCAGGGAGCATCGTCGATTTTGGGTATCATGCCGCCGAGGTCGCAGTTGACTTCCATGGGCTGGTTTTTGGGAACATGGATGACCGTTCCTTCCTGCGCCCAGTGAATGCCCAGTTTGCCAAAGGCAACTTTTGCGGGGCGCAGGTCCTGGGGGCGCGTTCCCTCAATGTGCAGATCACCGCCGGTCGCTGCGGCAAGGCCGATAAAGGAACCCACTTCCATAAAATCTGCGCCAATGGTAAAGTCGCAGCCCCCGAGTTTTTTAACCCCGGTAATGGTCAGTATGTTTGAACCAATGCCTTCTATCTTTGCCCCCATGGAAACAAGCATACGGCAAAAGTCCTGCACATGCGGCTCGCTGGCGGCATTCGTGAGAATCGTTGTTCCGCGTGCAAGCACGGCCGCCATTACGGCATTTTCGGTGCCGGTAACGGAAGCTTCATCGAGAAAAATGTCAGCGCCAATAAGCGACTTTGCCGTAAAAGAAAATGTATCATTCGTTTTTACTTTTGCTCCCAATTCGGTGAGGGCGAGCAGATGAGTATCCAGCCGCCGTCTGCCGATGACATCACCGCCGGGGGGCGGCAGCACTGCTTTGCCTGTTCTGGCAAGCAGCGAGCCTGCAAATAAAATAGATGCCCTAATCTTTTTTGCCAGATCAACAGGTATTGTTGAAGTGGTGATATTATCCAGCCGTAAACTGATAATATTTGGTTCCGGAGACTCAACACTTCCTCCAAGAGCAGCATATATTTCAAGCATCACCTGTACGTCTTCAATTTCGGGAATATTCCTCAGTACAACCGGTTCGTCAGTCAGCAGCGCCGCCGCAATACAGGGCAGGGCAGCGTTTTTATTGCCGCTTGCCTTTATTGTGCCGTTCAGAGGAGCACCGCCATTGATTATGTATTCACTCATAAAATGAATATAAAGATGTACTGTGAATGTGTCAATTGATGTTTAATACACCTGCTGTTATTCAACCAGCGTTACCTTCGTAGCCCGGTAACAGGGCATTTCTTCCCGTTTACTGCGTTCAGCATCTTCTTCTACCGTGTACCGGACTTTCATGCCCTGTTTCAACTCGGCAAAATCACAGTTTGTCAGTCTGCTGTAGTGAAAGAAAATATTGTTTTTAACATCGTCCTTGATAAAACCGTAGCCGTTGGGATTGATGCTAAAAATCGTTGATATGAATTCTTCCGCTGCCTTTACAGCCGGTTCTGTGTATTTTTCTGATATTGCAGGGGATGATTCCGCTGACGGACTGAAATTAAAAATATATTCCTGGGGTTTTTCCGGCACAAACAGATCTTTGATGTACTCATTGTCATTTTGTTCGATTTTTTGGTGCATTTGCACATGAAAGAAAACTTCGGACAAAAGCTGGCGGGAAGTTTTTGTTTCAACCATATGGCCGCTTTCATTATGGTAGGAAAAATCCCAGCAAACGAGCATTACTTGCGTACCAAGCGTATGGAGTTTGCGGACGAGCGGGACGTAATCACCGTCACCGGCTATTAGTACGAGAATGTCAAAATGCTTGTAAATGGCAAGCTCGTAGGCTTCAAGGGCCAGCCAGACATCAATGCCTTTTTCCTGCCCAACATTGCCTTCTCCGGCAAAACGCAGAGGCAGATAATGGCTGACGATGTTTTCCCTCATCAGTATGTCTTCAAAGACTCTTTCGCTCTGGACTTTTTCCCCCACATCTTTTGCCAGCGAGCGCCCTTTGAAATAATGCGAATCAATTATCTGACATCTGCGTTTGTCCATGCCGACAAAGTTTGCAATTTCGTTTCTGATAAATTCATGCAATCCGCTTATGCTTATCCGTGCTTTTCTGTCATGCTCATATTTGTAATAATTACTGATTTTATAAAAATAATACCCATCGTAAAATATTCCTATTCGCAATACATCCAATATTTTTTTATCCACGATTACCTCTTTATTCGGCAAGTCTAGCAAACACAACCGCTTTTGTCTATGATAAACATAACGGCAGGCCGGAGTTGGAGAGTGGGTATTTTAGATTTATATAAAAACTGTACACTATGCCCGCGGGATTGCGGGATTGACCGGTTTACCGGGAAAGGGAGATGCGGCGAAGGTACGGAATTACGGCTTGCGTTTGCCGGCCTGCATTCGGGTGAAGAACCGCCTTTGAGCGGTTTTAATGGATCGGGAACGATTTTTATCAGCGGCTGCAATATGGGTTGTCCATTGTGCCAGAACTGGCAGATTTCCGGCGGCTCGCCGCCCGGAGGTGCCGTGACTTTGGGACGGGCAGTCTCTACCGAAGAATTTGCCTCAATTTGCTGCGCATTGCAGGACAAGGGTGCGGAGAATGTTAATATCGTTACCGGCAGCCATGCGGTACCTGCCATTGTCCGGGGATTAAGCGCCGCTCAAACTGCCGGATTGCGAATACCGGTATTATGGAACTCATCCGGTTATGACGGCATTGAATCTCTGGAATTGCTGCATGAACATGTTGCGCTCTGGCTGCCTGACCTAAAAACCCTGGACAATGATCTTGCAGAACGGTTTTTCAATGCGGCGGATTATCCCCAGGCTGCAACGAGAGCAATTTTGTGGATGACACACAACAACCTGCATAATGTCATTGTCCGCCACCTCATCCTTCCCGGCCATCTTGAGTCCACGCGGGCCGTACTGCACTGGTTTGCCGATAATATTGCCGGCAGTGCCCGGCTTTCATTAATGAGCCAGTACACACAAATTGGAAATGACAATGATATGTATCCCGGACCAAGGCGTTTTCTAAGCATGCGGGAATATGAAACCGTTCTGGAGTGGCTGACTGAATTTGGCATTGAAGAAGGTTTTTGCCAGGACCTCGTAACCGGTAATGACTGGCTGCCGGATTTTACCCGCCCCAATCCTTTTTCGTCGGCTTTGTCGGTTCCGGTGTGGCACTATGCAAGGTAAAAGGTAAGATGATAAAAACGGGAACTCTTTTTCACGGCGGCATCATGGTGAATTACGAGTGCAATGCTGCCTGCCGTCATTGTTTGTACAGTTGCTCTCCGGACAGAAGGCCGGGGTATGTTGATGCAGAAACAGCTGACGCAATCTGCCGGCTTCTGCATGAAGGCGGCTGCTATTCAGTGCACATCGGCGGCGGAGAGCCTTTTCTCAATTTTGAAGGCTTGCTGATGATGATCCGTGCACTTAAGCAGGCTGGAATTGCCCTTGAATATATCGAGACGAATGCTTTCTGGGCAATCACTGATGAAAATAAGGCAGTGGAATACCTGCACTGCCTGTTGGCGGAAGGCGCCGGTACCCTGTGCATTTCTATCGATCCTTTCCATGCCGAATTTGTTCCCTACGGTGCACCGGTAACCCTTGCGAATCTGTGCAGAAAAACCGGTATGGACTTTTTTCTCTGGAAACAGGAGTATTATCCCTTCCTTTCGCAGCTTGACCCGCAAAAAACCCATTCCCGGTCAAGTATGGAAAAAACCCTTTCCGGAAATTATTTACCAAAAACCGCCCAAAATTACGGTATTGCCTACGGCGGCAGGGCAGTCAACATAGAACAGGAATTCGCTCCCCGCCGGCCATTGGAATCTCTCACCGCCGGTGACTCCCCCTGTGATAATCTGCTATCAACCGGCCATTTTCATGTGGACAAGGATGGTTATTTTATACCCCCTCGCTGTACAGGCATGCGTATTCCGTTGTCAGAAGCAATTAACGGCATCCCCTCAGGCAAATACCCCGTTTTTGAAACACTTTACCACGGCGGTATGACGGCTTTACTGGAACTGGCCCGGCAGCATGGTTTTATTCCGGATGCAGCAGGTTACCCCTCAAAATGCAGTCTCTGTTTCCGCATCCGCCATTTTCTCTGCGAACAACATTTCCCGGAACTGGACGCAAACCACTACGAAGAAGCTTTAAAGTAAGAGGTAATGCGCCCCTTGACTACACCGCTGTTATACCCCACTATTAATATAATTAGTACATTCAGGAGGAAAAGTATGAGCATTATTGAATATGTGGAGGCTCGTGAGATTATCGATTCACGCGGGAATCCGACGGTTGAAGTGGATGTTGTTCTGGAAGACGGCTCCCTGGGCCGTGCTGCAGTACCGTCCGGCGCTTCTACCGGTGAACATGAAGCAGTGGAATTACGGGACGGCGATAAAGCCCGTTATCTGGGCAGGGGTGTTCTGAAAGCGGTTGATAATGTGAACAACATTATTGCGCCGGAACTTCAGGGGCTGGATGCTCTCGATCAGGTTGACATTGACCGCACCATGATCGAACTGGACGGAACCGAGAACAAAGGCAAACTCGGTGCGAATGCCATCCTGGGCGTCTCTATGGCTACAGCCCGGGCTGCGGCAAACTACCTTGATCTCCCGCTGTACAAATACCTTGGGTCGTTCCACTCGAATCTGCTGCCCGTTCCCATGGCGAACATTGTCAACGGCGGCAAACATGCTGACAATAAAATTGACTTTCAGGAATTCATGATCATGCCGGTAGGCGCAGATACATTCCGTGAGGCAATGCGCTGGACAGCCGAAATTTTCCATAACCTTAAAAGCCTGCTCCATTCGGCAAAACTCAGCACCGCTGTCGGTGATGAAGGCGGCTTTGCCCCGGACATCGATAACGATGAAGCCCTTGAATATGTCATGAGGGCCATCGAAAAAGCCGGTTACAAACCCGGCGAACAGATCCAGATTGCCCTTGACTGCGCAAGCTCAGAACTCTTTGACGAAGGCGGCAAGAAAGGCTATAAGTTCTGGAAATCAAATCCGGACAAACTGTTTTCCGCTGATGAAATGATTGACATTTACACAAAATGGGTTGATAAATACCCGATCATTTCCATTGAAGATGCGCTGGATCAAAATGACTGGGACGGTTATGTCAAGCTGACAAAAGCCCTTGGCTCAAAAATTCAGCTTGTCGGCGATGACTTCTTTGTCACGAACACAAAATTCCTGGAGAAAGGCATTAAGATGGGCGCCTGTAACTCAATTTTGGTCAAAGTAAACCAGATTGGCACGCTTACCGAAACCTACGAAGCGGTTGAAATGGCAAAGAAAGCCAGTTACACAGCAATTATTTCCCACCGCTCCGGTGAAACCGAGGACAGCTTTATCGCCGACCTCGTTGTGGCGCTTGAAACCGGCCAAATTAAAACAGGTTCCATGAGCCGCACCGACCGTATCTGCAAATACAACCAATTGATGAGAATTGAAGATCAGCTCGAAGGCATTGCCCAGTACGCAGGCCGGAAGGCGTTCTATTCGATTAAAAAAGCATAAGGTTTTACCCCTACGCGCCGATACGCTTCCCCATAGCCTCGGCGTGCGGGGCATTCAGTAAAATGTCGCTCCAGTTTACCATCATCCCTTCTTTTTCCATGGCCTTCATTAACACAGCAAGGGCTTTGTTTGAACGCAAGCCCGCTTTTTTGATAAAAGCAGCGCTTTTTTTTCCGCCAAGGCCGCTGCCTGCGGAGAGGATTTTAGGGAGTACTTCGGGGATTTTGCCGGAGAAAAACGAAACCGGTTCTGAAACAACAGCAATGTACTCGCAGCCGCCCAGACGCATGCCGTCATCGGTATAGGCATCGACAAGCTCTACCCGGTGGCCCATTAATTCCATTCCTTTAGCAAGAGCCTTCACATATTCCGGCGGCGCTTGCCTTTGAGCAGGTGCGCTTACAATCGCTATTCGCATAGTTACTCCTGTTTAAACTATTCTCGCCGTTACAAGCGTTTATATAATTGTTCTACGTCCGGATTTTTAACAATCAGTACCGAACATTTTGCGTTGAACATAATTTCACGATGGGTCTGACCAATAATGTCCCGTGCGCTGCGGTCTTTTTCCCAGCCGCCCATAACAATCAGGTCTGCCTTGCGTTCTTCGGCGACATGGAGGATTTCGGTGTATACCGCCCCCTTGCGCATCTCTTTTTCGATCTTAACACCTTTTGCATGGGCAAGTTCTTCAACAAATGAAAGATACCGCCGGCCGTTTGCCTCAAGGCTTTTTTCATACTCGGTGCCTTCCGCCTGAATGAATATTTTACTCAACGTAAGCTGTCTGATTGTTGCGGTATCCACTACGTATACGGCGGATAAATGGCAGCGATATATCTTGGTCATGACGATGGCGTACTTCGCCGCAAGCAGAGAGGCGTCTGAACCGGTGATTGCTACAACTAAGTTTGAGAATAGCGGTTTCATGTTACTAAACCGGAAACTCCTTTTTTCTTGAGCATTTTGCTGGCAAAGAATGAATCCCTGTCCCGTTCTTCAAGAGATGCTTCAATATATGCTTTTGTCTCATTGGCGGCAGGTATGACCATTTTCTCAAGTGCATTCACCCTCCGCTGGGTTTTGCGAACCTCACGAGCCAGCCGCCAGCTAATGGTTCGTACAGCGGCAAGTTCTGTGCAAATTTTGAGCATCTCAAAGAATTCTAACACAGTTTCATCACATTCCGCAAATGAATTTATCGGAGAATATTTTAATTCCGCATTGGGAAGCCGAAAATCCAGCCCCGGCAGCTTCATTCCGGCAGCAGTAACCTGTTTTTCCCGCAGATCAAAACGGTAATTGATGTTTTGCGCCAGTTTATCGGCTCTTTCACGGCCAACAACAACCAGCATCCGCTTGAGGCAGGGATATGCCGTTGTAACACGGGCATCCAGTTCCCGTTCCAGCATTTTAACCTGCTCCAGTTTCTGTATAAGCTCCATGACAAGGATTTCCCGTTTTTGCGCCAAAAGATCATGGCCTTCTTCGGCCAAAGCCAGCCGCTCTTTAACCCGCAGGAGATTGCTTTTCGTTGGAGCTATATGTTCCTGTGCCATGTGTTAGCATTGTATATATCCCAAAAATGTGTTGTCAAGTGCAGCAGGGTATTTTACTCCCTGTTCCCTATTTCACCGGAATAGAATATAATTAAACAGGCAGTAATTGCATTATCTAAAATTAAGGAGAAATCAATGACAGGAAAAAAAATCTGGTTTGGAATACTGGTAATGACTCTGGTATTCGGTATGGCTGGTATTGAGAATATTTATTCTCAATCAAATCCCAATGGAACACTTACAGTAACTGACATTCCATCAAGATTTAACGGCAAGTATATATTTTTCATAGGCGAAAATTGGTCTTTTGAAATTATAGGAGCTCAAAGTCTTGATCAGACAGCAGAAACGGGAACCGGCGCCCGCATCGTAAACGGGAATGTGAGCATTCCTGTCTGGATTGAAAGAGCCGGTGACATTGTAAGATATGCCGGCAGCCAAACATTTGATATTGAGTTTATAATCATAGAAACCGCATTAATTGATGATGATACAATGGAAATAGCAGTATTTGAACTGGAAGGTGTTACTTTTACAAACGGTAATGCCTCGGCATCTTTCCATGATTATGTTATTTTTGATGAAGATTTTTAATAAAACGTCATGGAAGAACTGCAACCGGCAGATATATTAGGGCGGGAAATACTTGAAGACGCCCGCAAAAAAGCCGGGCGAATCCTCAAAAACGCCGGTGACACAATAACTGCAAAGACAGCCGAATGGGATGAAAAGTTAACCGCCGCCATAACAGAGCTTGAGCAAAAATACCTGCGAAACTGCGCTCTTGCCGAAGCGGAAGTAATGGCTGCCCTGCCCATAGACAAACTCCGGGCAAAGTCCGCCAAAATCGAAAAACTGCTTAATGCCGCCGCCGCCGCATGGTATTCCCGCCTGGACCGTCAGCACGTTCTGGCAATATTGTATGATGAACTGGAACAACGTATTGCCGTATGCGAATGTCTTGACGGCATTGAAAGCATACACGCCGCAATTCACCGGATCGAAAAGGGCGAGGCGGAAACGCTGCTGCAACAGGTTTTACCCGGCAAGTCTTTAATTATCGAAGAAGAACACTCAGACACCATGTATCCGCAGATAATAATCGAAAACAGCCAAGTCCGTATTTGCGCCTCAATCAATAATGTTGTTGATACACTGTTGAGTGAACAACGTGCCGAGTTGATTAAGTCGCTGCTTGGTGATAAAGGTTTCAGCGATGCTTGAAGGACGGGTACGGCGGATATCCGGCCCCATAATCCGTGCAACAGGACTGGGAGGCGCAGGATTATTTGACGTGGTTGAAGTGGGAGATAACCGCATCATCGGCGAGATAGTCAGGCTTGAAGGCGGAGAAGCAGTAATACAGGTCTACGAAGACAATACCGGATTAAAAACCGCTGCCGCTGCCATTTCTACCGGACGGCCGCTTTCGGCGCTGCTGGGTCCCGGTCTGCTGGGCGGTATTTTTGACGGTATACAACGGCCGCTGGAAATGCTGTACAACAAGGGCGCGCCGTCTGCCCACGGCGTCGCATTCATGGCGCCCGGCGAACGGGGTACCCCCCTAAATACAGAAAAAAAATGGCGCTTCGTTCCCGATCCGTCACTGCTTAAAAAACTGGCGTCAGGAGAAAAGGTTCCCGCCGGTGCAGGTTTGGTTCTGGGGACCGTACAGGAAACCAGCAGCGTTAGCTGTAAAATAATGATCCCCCCCGGCGTTAAAGGCGGTGATATTACCGCTCTGAGTCCCGAAGACGATTACACGATTCTTGAGGCAGCAGCAGTAACAAGCCTTGGCGAGGAAATCCCCATTGCACAATGGTGGCCGGTACGGCAGCCCCGCCCTGCTGCTAAACGGCTTGCTCCGAATCAGCCGTTAATCACGGGAGAGCGGGTCATTGATGTTTTTTTCCCCTTATCCAAAGGCGGCACGGCAGCACTGCCCGGCGGTTTTGGTACAGGGAAAACCATGACTCAGCATGCTATTGCAAAATGGTGTGATGCCGATGTCATTGTATATATTGGGTGCGGCGAACGCGGCAACGAAATGACCGATGTTCTCAATGAATTCCCCCGGCTGCAGGACCCGCGAACCGGGCGCAGCCTCATGGAACGGACCCTGCTTATCGCCAACACTTCAAACATGCCGGTTGCAGCAAGGGAAGTATCGATATACACCGGCATAACGCTGGCCGAGTTTTACCGCGACATGGGTTATCATGTTGCCATCATGGCAGACTCTACCAGCCGCTGGGCGGAGGCATTACGCGAGCTTTCCGGCCGCATGGAAGAAATGCCCGCCGAAGAAGGGTTCCCCGCCTATCTGCCCACCCGCCTGGCAGAATTTTACGAACGGGCGGGCCGTGTCCAAACCCTTTCCGGACGCGAAGGTTCGATCTCAATTATCGGGGCGGTATCCCCGCCGGGCGGCGATTTTTCTGAACCGGTTACCCAGCACACAAAACGCTTTATCAGATGCTTCTGGGCGCTTGATCGCAGCCTTGCAAATGCACGCCATTACCCGGCAATAAGCTGGATCGACAGCTACTCCGAGTATGCCGAAGAAGTACAGCCATGGTGGGAGCAGGTAAACCACCGCTGGCCGGTAGTCCGTACGCAGTGCATCGAACTGCTTAAACGGGAACAAAGACTGGCGGAAATTGTCCGGCTTATCGGCCCCGATGCCCTCCCCGACGAACAGAGGCTCATTCTTGTTACATCGGAAATCATCAAAGATGGTTTTTTACAACAGGATTCATTTGACGAAGTTGACATGTACTGTGTCCCCGCAAAACAGATACGGCTTTTGGAATTGATAATGGAATTCCATGAGCGCTCTTTAGCCTGCATCAAGCTGGGTGCACCTCTCACGAAAATTTCCGCCACAGGCCTGAAGGAAGGGTTGTCCCGGCTTAAAAGCACGGTGAAAAATGACTCTCTTGATGAACTTGATATGTTCGAAGCAAAAATGCGCTCCTTACTGGAAGAGCTGGAGCAGAGCTACCGGACAAGTACTTTAATGTAAAATGCGGCATCCGGTAAAAGGCGATTTTAATCCTGCGTATCCTGCGCAAGCAAAAACAAAAGGTCTGACAGGCGGTTGATATACGGCACTATAGCCGCCCTGATTTTTTCGTCAAGACCAAATCCAATGAGCTGCCGTTCGGCGCGGCGGCAAACGGTCCGGGCAATGTGAAGCTTTGCCGAGGCAGGGTTTGCACCGGGAATAGCAAACGAATTTGAGGGTGGCAGCTTTGATTCCAGTTCTTCAATCAAACCGGCAATATGGTCCTCGCAAATGCCTTTTTCGGGGACAGGCATTCCGGCAAGTATTCCCATGAGCAGGAAAAGGTCTTTTTGAATCCCGGTAATGATGTCTGCACTATCCTCCGATCCATTATCCCTGATCCGCAATGCCGCTTTTGCATCACCAAGAAAGGCGGTTAGCTCATCAATGGTTCCCATACATTCTATTGCCGGGTGATCTTTTCGCAGGCGTTCTCCCCCGATAATGTCTGTGTACCCGTCGTCTCCGGTTTTTGTTACTACGCTCATGTTGTTTTCTAACACCAGTATATCGGTTATAGTTAACCATGCGCAACAAACTTACCGACGAACTCGCCATTTGCGGCCTGAAAGCAGTCTTGGCTGCCGTTGAATTCCACCCTGAAACAATCAACCGTCTTTTTCTGCGGGAAGACCGATTTAATTTGTTCACCAAAACTTGCAAAAAACTTGCGGAACGCAAGCGCCCCTATAAAATATGCGAAAACGAAGAATTGGAGCGTATCAGTAAAAGCGTTCATCACCAGGGGGTGGTGGCGATGATACGAGAACCGGCCGTTGAACCGTTAACCAGGGAAGACCTTGATTTATGGGCGCAAGAAGGGAAAACGGGGTTAATTCTTCACGAAATAGGGAACGATCACAACCTTGGCGCCATTGCAAGAGCGGCGGCGTTTTTTGACTCACATTTTCTTGTCCTGAATGAAAATGACAGCGAGGTGCGGCTGACCACGAGCGCCTACCGGATTGCCGAAGGCGGTATGGAACACATAACCGTACGAAAAATCAGTAACCCTGTCTCGTTTCTCAAAGACGCAATAAAAAAAATCATTGTTATTGGTACTGATGTCCGCGCACGGCAGCGCATCGGCGATCTTCGTAAAATAATTGCAAACCGGCCGGGAGACGGAAAACCCGGTATTGCATTGGTACTGGGAAATGAAGAAACCGGCCTGCCGCAAAGTGTCAAGGACAACTGTTCATACCTGCTGCGTGTCCCGGGGACCGGCAATATCGAAAGCCTTAACGTATCCCAGGTTGCAGCCCTTTTTTTGAGAGAAATTTATGATTTGTAAGGTGTCACCGCAAACCCTGTTACTCTGCCTGGTAACAAACCGGCAGTGGGCAGGGAAATGGTGTCAGGCACTTTTTTAAGCAATTTTTTGGCTTCGTTCAGGTATCCGGCGATTATACCCATCATAGGGAAAGTGCGGCGGCTATGCATAGAATGACGGCGGCAATATTTTGCATATGGTGTAAAACCATTTTAAAAATACTGTCACGCTCTTGTTCTTTAAATTGATTTTTTCCGTATTTCTGTTGTCTTTTTTCTATGGAATCCGACGATAATCCTGTATCTGCGTTCGAGTTTAATTCCAAAATCAATTCAGCTTTGTTTTTTTATACCAATTCATTGGAATACCTTTTATATAACGAATATATACGACGAAAAAATCATACTAAACGATAAAAACAACGGTCACGCAAAGGTGACAGACACCGATCCCTAATAACTCCGCTTAATCGAAACACTTGATTCAGCCATAAAGCCATGCAGCAAATCGTAATTTGCACAGTATTTTACTTTTTCCACTTTCAAGAGCTTTTTTCCCGCCAGCACATCCAAATCACGGCGGAGGGTAATGGGATTAAGTTTTCGGTATTCTTCAACTATTCCGGCTGTAAGAACAATGATTTCATCGGGGCTGCAAAAACGGTTTGCGGGAATTTGATAGGCAAGATGCCGCAGGCGCCGCAGGGTATTTTTGTTTTTGCCTTCAATTTTTTCAATCATGTCATGAACATAATTGTTCCAGGTTAATTCCATCTGCTCCTCATGGATCACTTCCAGAGTCTGCTCAAGCCCGTCCCGAAACCCTTCCAGGGCATACTGAATGAAAGCGCTTAAGTCTCCGGTTTTGGTTGATTCTTCGAGATATTTGTAATACATGGTTCTTGTTTCATTATAATGATTCGAAAGTATGTGTGACGCAAAACTGGGGATACCGGCTCTCAGCATGAGATAAAATTCCAGGAGACGGGCAGTTCTTCCGTTGCCGTCCATAAAAGGATGTATCCAGGCTATGTATACATGGGTAATTATTGCCTGAATAACCGCTTCATCAAAATTCTGTCCCTGATTGTAGTGAAATACCTTGTAAAGCCAATCACAGAGCTTCCGGACTAATTCTTCCACCTGATCAAATGCGGGAGGTCTATAGACAATCCCCACCGTCACATTTTGTCTGCGGAACTGGCCGGGATGAGCGTTAAAGGCTTCTCCAATGTCCTTGCCGATCATTTCGTGAAACCGCTTGATTAGCTCAGGTGTTATGAGATAGGGAGACTTCTCCCATACAAGTTCCTTAAATATGAGATTAAACGCTGCCAGGACATTTTCAACTTCCTTTTGCAGATACCTTCTGCTGGGTTCCAGGTTTTTACCATTTTGAATCAGAGCCAAATCATCTTCTGTCAGGGTATTTCCTTCGATAGCAGTAGTAGCCAAAGCACCCTTATCAAGGGACACAGAATGCATTTCATCGCGGTAATCAGGTCTAATGGGCATTTTTTGCATTGCATTGACATACGCAAAGCATTGCCCAAGGAGATTTACCGCTTTATCATTTAAAGTCCATTTCTCCGTAAATGTTATATGCTCCCATGTATTTTTCACTTTTTAATTATACAATAATGGAATATATCTTGTCAATATTGTAAACAATTATTATTACAAAAGCTGAATAATTCCTTATATAGCAATGAATTACAGAATACAACAATCATTACATTTGCTGGATCAGGTCTTACTGTGATATGAGCGTGCCTGAACTGTGGGCGGTTTATTTTGCCTATTTGACAGATCGGAGCAAACGTAGCAAAATAAACGAAATAGTTACACTGGAGGAGTGCATAGCAATGGCAAGCAGTGTTTTAATGACAGTCAGCAGGGACGAAGAGGAACGCGCCCGGATTATGCGGGATGAAAAAATCGAGCTTGACTATCAGAGTTATATAGTATACGAAAAGCGTGAAGCCAGGCGCGAAGGCAGACAGGAAATAATTGGGTTGATAAAAAGCGGCAAATCGCTGGAAGAAATAGTCAGAGATTACGAGGGAGAGGCAGGAGGTAGGAATTAGACCCCCATCCTCGCAGCCTTAACAAGCATGTCTTTAAAATAGCGGCCTTCTTTTTCTGTCAGACCGGCGCGGCAGATGATGTCCCGTAAAAAACGAGTTTGTTCGTCGCGTCCCGGGTACTTGTAAAAACCAAAACTTGCCAGGGTATCGGTAATCTCAGCCGTCAATGTATTAACCGCCGAAAGCTCAAGGGGAACCCATGCACCCTTTACCTGGTTTTCTGCCGCATCGCCAAATGCAAGAAACAATTCATAGGCATATATTTGTACGGCATGGGATAAATTAATCGAAGGAAATGTGTCACTAACAGGGATATGCGAAGCAATAGTACACAAATTCAGCTCTTCATCATCAAGGCCGGTACGTTCATTGCCAAAAACCAGCGCCAATGGCGCATTATTGTAATTCTGCGGCTTCTGCGCTATCCACGCAGTTAGAGCGCGGGGATCCAGGGTTATACTTTTCCGTTTTCTGCCCCTCCGGCGGGTTGTTCCCACCACCAGTGAGCAGTCCGCCGTCGCGTCTGCAATACTGTCATAAAAAGCGGCGCTGCGCCAAACATCTTCGGCGTGAATAGCACGTGCCAAAAGCGGGATTTCATCCAGAACTCCCGGCGAAACCATCCGCAGCCGGGATAGTCCCATGTTTTTCATTACCCTGCAAATTGCCCCCACATTACCCGGTTCTGTGGCACGGCATAAAACAATCACAATATGCGACAAATCCATAACATATTCTACCATAGTAATATCATGCTAATGCAATGTTCTGTTGACCAAAAAATAAAAAAAGCCGATAAATAAGAAACGAAATTATGATTAATAATGATATTGTTCCCGGATTTGATACCGCAAAAGATGAAAGCCTTGTAATAAAGCTCCAAAAAGTCCCAAACGTAAATTCTTGCCTTATTTTAATTCTGGAGGGGTATATAAACACCGGCAATACCGGTTTTTTTCAGCAACGGATCCAAAAAGCTATTGAAACGGGTTATACCAGGCTGATTTTTAACTGTAACAGCCTGAATTATGTTTCATCAACCGGGATTGGTTGTTTTTCAGCATTTCTGAAAGCATTAAAGCCCATAGGCGGCGATTTGATACTACTGGAAATACAGCCGAAAGTCTACGAAGTGTTCCAATTACTGGGGTTTTCTCAATTATTCAACATTATGAAATCTCTTGACGATTCTATTGATTTCTTCCGGGGCAGCACAGCAAAACCCAATACCATAGAATTCCCCAGGATTTTTTCCTGTTCCATATGTTCCAAAAAGCTTAAAGTGCTTCAACCGGGACGTTTCCGGTGTCCCGAATGTAAAACTATTCTTAACATAGATAATACAGGATTAGTTTCATAAGAATAACCGAAAAATCCTTTTCATTTGAAAGTTACATCTTGTGGATAACTTGTTGATAACATCTGAAAGAATCAACAGGCTGTATCTATTTATGTACAAAATATCCTGTCATAAAATAATTTCAAATAACGTATATCATTAAATCATTACTAGATAACGACTTACATGGTAAAAATTAAGTATTTACCTGTTTGTAATGTTATTAACCGACAAAATTTGTCGGCAATTATCATTGATTTTCATAAATTTGTGATATTACTGCCTGTGGATAATCTGTGGAGAATACTTATGCGGGGCCTGTCAGCAGCCTCGCCTGCTGCGGCAGGCGAGCACTGCTTGCGTAGCACGTTTACCACTGACACCCGCCTATTCATGATAATATGGGCACACATTGCTGCCTTTTTCAATGGGCTATATATGAGTTTGTACTTGCATATATAGCATTATAGTGTTAATCTTAGAATGTGAGGAAATTAGCCAAACTGGCACTTTTTTTTAGTCTTAGTTTTACGATTATACTCTTGATAGCAGCAGGAATGCGTTTATTGTCGTTTCGCCTTGAATGGGCAAGAACATTATCCTGGCAGCCTGAACCCATATTGATTGAACTTATAAACGCCGCCCGCTGGGCTGTATCGTTTGGACTGTATGGCGGGATACTCCTGAGTATAAGCTACTGTGTCCGCAAGAAAGTATTTGTGCCTATAGCGGTTTTATGCATAGGTTTACTCGCTTTTGCGTTTACCTATGGCGCAAGTTTTGTGCTGGACAACTGGGAAAATGTATCATTAGAAAATAAACCGGTACAGCCTCTGGGAGGACCAGGGCTTATTCTAACCAGTTCAAACAGGCCTACCAGTACGGTAATTATTTTACTTGAAGGCCCGGACGAGCAGATTGGCCCGCGAGTTGTGGTCAATCCCGACCAGCCCATGCAATTTTTTCCCGGGTATTCCGGTGCGGCTCCATCGTCTGTCAGTCTGCCGCCGGTGTCGTTCAGTGATGCTAACCCCTGGCTGCTCGAAAGCCTTCTCATTGATATACGGCTTAACGCAGAAAATCTTCAGCAGCTTTATAAAAGGGAAACTTCATTGTTCCTTATTTATACCGGAGCGTTGATCTTTATATTATGTTCTCTGTCATTCATTATGAAAATAAGCGCATGGCCCCTTGCTAACCTGTTTCTGGGATGTCTTGCATTCCGGGGCATTCTTGCACTGGAAACTTTTTTAAACTCACCGGAAATACAGAACACATTCGATTCTTTTTTGCAAAACCGTCTGCCGCTGGTGATGGCAGTTCCGGTTATTTTCTGTGGAATTGGAACTCTGGTATATCTGTATTCATTTCTCATTTTTTTAGTAAAAAGGCAGAGTGGATATGCCAATTAAAAAAGAAAAACTACTTTCACCGGGATTTATCTTTATAGCGTATATTGCTGCGGCAAGTATTATTATCTTGATTTTTCGCATGATTTATCCGGGTGAAAACGAGCCATTACCCATTTTTTATATGGATTGGCGATGGACACGCGGCTTTCTTGATATTATTACCTTCTATCCCGCCCTGGTATTTTCTGCACTGGTTATTCCTTTTGGCTTTTTTCAGAGAGATGGAGAAACGTATTCAAAATTCTCGGCACGTCTTTTTGTGAAAATGACACCTGCGGTTATTACAGCGATTTTTGCGGCGCTTATTTATGCCGTACTGTTTTTCCTGGCTTATCCCATGACAAGAAATACCGAGAATACGATGCGTTATCACGGCGAAGTATACGCCATGGCAAAACAAGAAGCGTTCAATAGTGCAAGCGAAGAAAATTGGCTTGAAGCTTCGCAATTTATTGGCATCTGCGACAGTATATGGGAAAACAGCCCGGAGATTATTGATTTACGGGCCGAAGTTGAAAGCAACCTCAGAGAAATTCGTCCTTCTGAAAGGGAAGCGGCACCACCCGGCGTGTCAATTTCGGCTTTGCCCGGACAAAGGGAGCCGTTCAATGCTGCCGATGCCATATCAATGGGCGAAGCAGCGCTGAGAGAAGGCCGGCTGCTGGATGCCCATTGGCTTGCTACACTTGGCGGACGCCTTGCCAGAACAGGGAGCATCGAAGCAGCAAACGCATCCCGGCTCGCAGCACAAGCCTGGAACCGGCTTGAAGAACAACAGCCCACCGCCAGGGAAATACGGGCTTTTTCCCTATATCAGCAAAAAATGTCGGGGTACCATGCGTTTCAGTCCGGTGACTATATACGAGCGTTTTATATTTTTAAAGACCTTTCCGAAAATGCTCCTCATGATCCCGATGTGGAAAATTTTCTTGCAGCCAGCGAGAGAGGTACCAGAGAAATAGCATTTTTTATTAATGATATGGAAGTGTCTCCCGGAGAAAGGCTAACCGGCATGGTTTTATCCCTGCCCTGGCAGCCCGATGGTCATAATGGCAGCGATATGCAGGGCCGTTCCGTGATGCGTATTTCCAGCCTTTCATCATCTCCCGATTTTGCTTACGGAATTGGCATTGAATACATGGTTTTTGATTCCGGCAGCGGCGGAAGAAACAGCACCCGCCCCCTTTTCAGCATGGAATCCCAGTACGCCAAATTCCTTCCCATTACCATTGATAATCAACACAAGGTACTTGTCATGATGCGGACACTGGATTTATATGATTCCACCGTACTCCTGGAACCGGAATGGACCGATCAGGAAGGCAGAGCGCCCGGTACTGCTCAAATTACACTGGACTTGAGCTATGAAACATTCCTTAAGCTTTCAAACATGTGGCAAGGGCTGCCCGGCCTGCAAATAAACCAGTTGTTTAACGCAAGAAACATAGCTTTGGAAAACGGCTATATTCCCGAAGTGATTGAAACAGAAATATTAAACCGCCTTGGCTCTTGCCTGTTCTTCCTTCCGATGACAATAATTGTAATTGTTCTTGGCTGGCGTTTCCGTGCCAGGAAACCTTCACGTTACTTTTTTGCATTATCGCTCCCGATTCTGCCGTTGGTGTTTACCGGTTTTGTCTATCTATACAGAATCGGACTCAGCGTCATCGGTACATCGTTAATTCTAGCCGTTGGTTTTTCCACCGCTCTGACCTTGTTTATTGTCTTTTTATCGCTCTCGTTTATTCTTTCTCTCATCCTGCTAGCCGCTCAGCATAGCGAATAAAACCCCGCAAACCCCCATTGTAAATACACTACTGATAAATCAGCAATGTATGCCCTATATTGTACTTTAAGTTGAGTATTTTGATAAATTATGGTATATTCAAAAAACAAGGAGGATATAACCATGATTAAAACTCTGACAGCTCAAACTGCCGAAGTGGACGATGTCAAAACAGCCGTAGAGCAGATACAATCCCAACTGGGAACGGGCGGCTTATTGAAAAATACCATCGGAATTGCCGCCTGCCATTATGAATTTGTACATTCAGGCGTTCTGAAGGGGATAACGGAAGCTCTGCCATTTGATATTGTCGGAACGATATCTTCAGGTCAGTCTGCCGCTGATGCATACGGTACGCTGTTGTTTACTCTGATAGTTCTTACCAGCGATGAGGTTGAATTTGATAAAGTGCTGACCCCCTCGCTTCTCAATGAGCCGGGGCGGGTTATAGCGGACACATATACAGCCGCTGTCAGGCCGGAAAAACCGGCATTGCTGCTTACATTTGCGCCTTTTATGATCCAGAACTCCGGCGATGAATATGTCAACGTACTTTCCGAAGCTTCGGGCGGAGTCCCCTGTTTTGGTACCATAGCCGTTGATGACACGCTTGATTTTGCCAATTGTTTCATGCTTGCCGACGGTGAGCACCACCGTGACAGGATGGCGATAATCCCGGTATACGGAAATATTCATCCAAAATTTTATATTGCCAATATATCAGAAAGCAGGATTCTGGAAAAAAGCGCCGATGTGACCAAAAGCGCAGGCCATATACTCATGGAAGTCAATGGCCGGCCGGTCACAGATTTTTTTGAGGATCTTGGATTGACAAAGGCCAGCGAAACGCAATACGCCCTAAGTTCCCTGCCTTTTTTACTTGATTATAATGACGGCACACCGAGAGTTTCCAAAATTTTTGTTACTCTGACCCCGGAAAAATATGCGATTTGCGCAGGCGCCATGCCGGAAGGAAGCACATTTTGGATTGCATCATCCGACAAGGACGATGTGCTGCTTACAACGGGTGAAGCGGTTGATTTACTTCTTAAAGACATTAAAAACCGTCCCGGCAGCGGACTGCTGATATATTCATGCATCTCCCGCGGTATGACGTTTGGAGGGGATCAGTTCAGGGAAATAGAACTGGTCAGGGAAAAACTTGGCTCTGCTGTTCAGCCTGCGCTGAACGTACCGTTTATGATGGCATTTTCAGGCGGCGAGATCTGCCCAACACAAGTTTCAGATGATAAAGCAATAAACCGCTTTCATAACAATGCATTTATCGCCTGCCTTTTATAAAGGAAGTAACAGCATTGCCGGACAGTGTTTCCCATCAGACAGATACAGAAAAACTCCAATGCGAAAATACCGAGTTACGTAATGAAGTTGAACGGCTGAATCTGGAGCTGAAAAAAGTTTCACGGGAAATGAGGGTATCAAAAAGTTTTCTCGATAAGGTTGTCAAATCCATTGAGGCAAAAGATACTCTCAGCGACGCATTAACAGTTGCGCATGACAAGCAGCGAGCTTATACGAACATGCTGCTGGAGAGCTGTCCCAATATTATAATGTTGTTTGACCACAAAGGCGGTTTTGTTCTTTCTACACGGGCGCTATTGCATGCAACGGGTACGCCCAATTTTGACTATATCAGAAACCGCAGTTACGAAGAAATTTTTCCGGAATATTTCCACGGCGAAAACATGGACGCATTCAGTGAAGCCGTCAACAAGGTTATTTCGTCAAACGAAACTGCAATATTTAATGCCTGGGTTGATTTTGCAAGAAGCGGCCAGCCCAGGTTATATACAATTGAATTGCGCCGGGCAGGAACTGATACGGAAGATGCGGTCAATTTCCTGCGGGGCATTCTCATGGTCATGGTAGATATTACCGATTTAATGCAGGAAAAACAGCGCGCCGAAGCTGCCAATATCGCAAAATCCGATTTTTTGGCGGCAATGAGTCACGAGATACGGACGCCAATGAATGCCATCATTGGTATGAGCGAAGTACTGAGCCGTACAGAACTGGATACACGGCAAAAAAAATACATATCCGACATAACACGATCGTCCGGGGCGCTGTTATCGATCATAAATGACATTCTGGATTTCTCAAAAATTGAAGCAGGAAAGATGGAGCTTGTTCAGGTTAATTTTAATACGAGAATACTGTTTCACGGCTTGTATTCAATGTTCGAGATTTTCTGCCGTGATAAAAACCTTGAACTGCATTACAATATTTCGGAGGATTTGCCGGAAATGGCCTACGGAGACGAAAACCGGATTCGCCAGATACTGACAAATCTTTTATCCAACGCCGTCAAGTACACGAGCAAGGGGAATGTAAAGTTTTCGGCATGGCTGGACAGCGAAAACATGCTGAGGTTTGATGTACAGGATTCGGGGATAGGTATACGGGATAATGATGCAGCCAGACTGTTTAAGCCCTTTGAACAGCTTGATACCAAAAAAAACAGAAATATTGTCGGTACCGGACTGGGGCTCTCGATAAGTTACAATCTGTGCAAACTGATGGGCGGCGATCTATGGCTGAAAAGTGATTATGGTAAGGGTTCGACTTTTTCCGTTTCCATACCATACATGCAGGCAGACCATGTCATGGAAGAAGAATCAATCAGTACACTGGATTTTTCGGCGCCTGATGCAAAAATCCTGATTGTTGATGATATTGATATAAATCTGGAAGTAGCCTCGGCAATGCTTGAAGCTTTTTCCATTACCCCAACCCTTGCACTCAGAGGCATTGATGCTGTGGAGCTTGCGAGGAACAACTGTTATAACATTATTTTTATGGATCACATGATGCCCGAAATGGACGGACTTGAAACAACAAAACACATCCGGGAACTCGGCGGCTGGAATGAAACAGTACCCATTATCGCGCTGACAGCCAACGCCATTGACGGTATGGGCGAGGTATTCCTGAGCAGCCGCATGGACGATTTCCTGTTCAAACCGCTGAATATCGCAAATCTCAATACCTGCCTGAGAAAATGGCTGCCTGCGGAAATAATTACATAATTAATTTGGTTATTGTCAGTATGATATGTTTATATTATACTGATTTAGGACAATTAGGGGGTATATCATGTCAAAGACACGTTTATTGGGGATAGTAATTCCGGTGGGAGCCTTACGGAGCAGTAAACCTGCCGCTGTAGGCGAATATCCCGATCTGGGGGAATTTGCCCTGTTATGTAAAAAGATGAAAGTTGGCCTTATACAACTTCTGCCGGTTAATGATACGGGCGGTCAAAGTTCACCATATTTCAGCCTGACCGCTTTTGCCTTGCACCCTCTTTATATACGTATCGGCGATCTGCCGGAAGCAGCGGATTTCAAGGATAAGACAGCGGCAATTAACAAGGAATTCGGCGGACAAACAAGGTTTTCTTACCATGAAGTCCTGCAGGCAAAAATGGAACTCCTGCACGAGATTTATACGGCAAATACAGCCGCTGTTGAGCAGAATGCGCTCAAGGGAGAACTCGGCACATGGATCGAGCAAAATCCCTGGGTAAAGGCTTATTCAGTCTACCGCAGGCTAAAAGGGCTTAACGAGGAGAGAAGCTGGAAAGAATGGCCCGATCACCGTGAAGTAACCCCTGCGGACATTGCCGCACTGTGGCAGGATCCAAAACTCCGAGGTGAGCATCTGTTCTGGGTATGGGTGCAGCATGCTGCCGATGTGCAATTCAGCGCCGCCGCAAAAATTGTTAAAGATGCGGGAATTATCCTGAAAGGGGATCTGCCCATATTGATGAACGATGACAGCTGCGATGTGTGGGCGCACCCGGAATTATTCGATCAAAACCTTTCCGCAGGAGCGCCGCCGGACATGTACAGCCCGAAGGGTCAAAACTGGGGATTCCCCCTGTACGACTGGGCAACACATGAAAAAGATGGGTACGCATGGTGGAAACAGCGGCTTATCGTCGCAGCAAAATACTACCAGGCATACCGCATTGATCATGTTTTGGGATTTTTCCGGATCTGGGCGTCATCCCCCTACGAATATGCGGATTCGTCGATGATGGGCCGTTATATCCCCTATGCGCCCATTACAAACGGCGACATGCGGAAACTTGGCTTTGACAAAAGCCGTGTCCGCTGGGTATCCCGCCCCCATATTCCCACCGCCGAACTGACAGAAGCGATTCGTGCAAATATATCCGGCGAAGCCAATACCGAGGCTATAACAAAAAAAGTCTTTTCCAAAGCGCTTGACCGCGTCAGCGGCGAAGAATTATGGCTGTTTAAGAAAAAGATACAGGGCGAAAAAAGTTTTGACGCGCTGGGTCTGCACCAGTCATGCCGTTCGTATTTATCCAAAGCATGGCAGGATCGAATATTCTTTGAATATGAAAAAGGAAGATTTTCTCCTACCTGGCATTATAAAAATTCCCGTGCATACCAAACTCTCTCCAATGAGGAAAAAGAAAAACTGGAAGAACTGCTGAAAAAACGTCAGGTAAAATCGGAAAAAATGTGGGAAGCCCAGGGAAAGAAACTCCTATCAATGCTGGTAGAATCGTCGTCAATGATTCCCTGTGCAGAGGACCTTGGCACTGTACCAAATTGTGTTATCAAAGTGCTTGCCAAACTCAAGATACTGGGGCTTCGTGTGGTACGCTGGCAATGCCTCTGGGACACGGAAGACAAAGCCTGTATTCCATTTGAGGAATACCCGGAACTGTCAGTATGCACCCTTTCATTGCATGACAGTACAACTTCACGAGAATGGTGGGAAACAGAAGCCAATCAGGAGCAGTTTTCCGGTTTTCTGGGTTACCCTTCGCTTCCCAAAGTGTATAACCCCGGCACGGCAAAAATATTCCTTGCAAAAGCCGCATCGGCGCGTTCCCGATTCCGTATTTTTCTATTTCAGGATATTTTGCACCTTTCCCATAAATGGTATGCGGACGATCCGGCATCGGAACGGATCAACGTACCGGGAACGGATAATGATTTTAACTGGACGTACCGTATTCCGGCGCCGATAAACGAACTTAGTAAAGACAAAGATCTGGTAAAAGCTGTTGCGGAAATAAGCAGGGTGAAAGCGGCTAAAAAGAATCGCGGTAATTCCTGAGTAGTGTCATGCATACAAAACTGCGGTACGGCATTATCGGATGCGGAGGAATTGCCCGGGGTCTGTATCTGCCGTCAATTCAAAAACTCGAAGATGCGGAGATAACTGCCTTCTGTGATTCTGCCCCGGAAAAAGCGGAAAAGTTAAACAATGAATTTTGCGGGGGCAGGGGAAAGGTTTTTTCCTGCTACCGGGAATTGATAAAAGAAGACCTTGATGCCGTTTTTGTGCTGACGCCGAATAATTCCCACTGCGAAATATCAACCGCTGCATTGCTGGCCGGAAAACATGTAATGTGCGAAAAACCCATGGCAATAAATTATGCCGAAGCCAAAACCATGATTGCTGCCCGTAACGAAAGTAAAAAACTCCTGACAATCGGATATCAAAACAGGTTCAGGCCGGACAGTCTGTACCTCAAGGCAGAATGTGACAGCGGTGTCCTGGGTGAAATTTATTTTGCCAAAGCAACCGCCCTGCGCAGGCGGGCTGTTCCTGCATGGGGTGTTTTTCTTGATGAAAAAACACAGGGAGGCGGGCCCCTGATAGACATTGGAACCCACGCACTGGATCTTACATTGTATATGATGAATAACTATGAACCGGTGTATGCGGCAGGTACGGTGTACCACAAACTAAACAAGGATACAGATACCGGCAATGACTGGGGGCACTGGGACCCGGATAAATTTACCGTAGAAGATTCCGCTTTTGGGTTTGTAGTGATGAAAAACGGCGCAACGATCATCGTGCAAAGCAGTTGGGCTTTAAACATAACGGAAATCAGGGAAGCGGTGACAACGCTTTGCGGAACTAAAGCCGGCGCCGATATGCCGAAAGCCAGAGAACTAATTATCAACGGCGTCAAAAACGGCAGGCAATACACCATCAAGCCGGATTTCAATACGGGTATTTCTCAGGGAAATGAAGCAGACATCGAAACCCGCATCTTTACCGATGCAATTCGCGGCAAAGGAGAACTTTGTGTACTTCCCGAGCAGGCTGCAGTCGTAACCAGAATATTGGAAGGTATTTATATAGCTGCCAAAACCGGCAAACCATATTTTTTTAGTGAGGATTAACATGGATAAGCGCATTACTGTTACTGTGTGGAACGAATACTCAGAATTCCAAAAGGAATCTGTAGTGGCAGGAATATACCCAAAGGGGTTACACACTGCCATTGCGGAATTTCTCAACAAGGATAAAGACATACAGGCTAAAACCGCCGTTCTTGCCGATACCGAACAGGGATTACCGGAAGCGGTGCTTGCCGCAACGGATGTTCTCATCTGGTGGGGACATTCAATGCATGATAAAGTCGATGATAGCATTGCCGCGCGTGTCATCAATCATGTTCAGCAGGGCATGGGGATAATCTTTCTCCATTCGGCGCATAAGTCAAAACCTTTTATGCGGCTGCTTGGCACAAGCGGTTCACTTTCCTGGAGAGAGGCAAACGAGAGAACCCGAATATGGACATGCGCTCCGGAACATCCAATCGCTGCCGGAATCCCCGAACAGTTTGTAATCGAACACGAAGAAATGTACGGCGAACCGTTCGGCATTCCCGAACCGCAAAAAACGGTTTTTATCAGCTGGTTTCAGGGCGGCAATGTGTTCAGAAGCGGCGTAACATTTCAGCGTGAATACGGCAAGGTTTTCTATTTCCAACCCGGGCATGAAACATATCCCATCTATCATCATGAAACCGTTCAGAAAGTTATAACGAATGCGGTAAAATGGGCAAAACCGGATGTCAGGGTTGGCGCTTTGGACTGTCCCAACGCACAGCCATTGGAAAAATTATAATTACCGCTACCGCCGGGACTGCTGTCAGCGAAAAAGTCCGCCTGTAATACATTGTTTTTTTAAACAGAAAATGGTATTGTTATACAAACGCCTCACAGGAGATGAGTAATTGTATGAAAACGAGAAAAAAACATGGTTTTTTAACCGTTATTGCGGCTTATACTATTTTATTTTGTTATGCATGTTCAATGCCGGTAATGCCCAAGCGTCTGATAATATCATCAGATAAGTTTACCACGAACTTACCGGGAACATTCGGTGAATTTAACCTTGTTAAAACCATTTCAGAGCGTTTAAAGGATTCATTGCCTGAAGGATTTCAAATGTACGATGTGGTTAATTATAACGGCGGAAAGGCCATTTTAATCGGCTACGAAATGGATTTGGTGCAATCATTCAATCCTGACGATTATTTGAGTCAGATCAATGGGTATTTGGATGATATAGATGATTTGAATACAGATTTAGGCGAAAATTTATCTGCCAAATTAGACATGTCAGAGTTAACGTGGGAAATGCCGGAAAAAAACATCAACATTGATATATCTGATTTATTTGACAACCTGGAAGCGCTCATAAACCAGGATACATCAGGCGCAGGAAACTATGCGCAGCAAATACCTTTTCCGTTAGTTCCTACCGCCGGTCAAATACCAGTCGGAGGAGAATGGTTTCCGGCTCTGCCCAAACTGCCGCAATTTTCTTTATTCGACAATTTAGCTGACCCGTTTGAATCAGTGTTTATCACCGATAATACAGCAGGATATGATAATAAAATTGAACTGACTGTCGCATTAACTCAAATACCGGGTGGTTCTGCTCTCCCGAATGGTCTCATTCTTGCAATGAATAATATCACGCTTAAGGGAGACTCAAATGGTAATATAATCGGATCTATTGTGGGAACTAATAACGTCATTTTGCAGGCTGCCAACGGTTTTACCAATACAATTACCGTAGACCTCACAGGAGCGCAAATCTTTTTCAATGACCCGCCCAACTTTTATTTTGGAGATATCACTTATCAGTATTCCGGCGAGACAAATCTTCAACCCGTATATTACAATCTGAACATACAGCCCAAAATAACCAATATCGGCCTGAGCGGGGCAACAGGTCTAAAAACCGAAGAAATCACGATTGAGCTGTCTAACGACATTATCGAAGATTTTGATATCGATATATCCGGATTTCTCAATGCGCAAATCAGCGAAGGAGAAATTGAAATAACTGCGAAGGTTACCACTGCTGCCAATGGGACATATCTCAATGGAGAAGAAATAAAATTCAGCATTTCCATGGAACAGGAACCGGTGTTATTCGATGCCTTGCCATTTAACGGCTTAACCAGCGCTACGCCGTGGGTTTTTACCGCTAACGAGCCATTTAATTTCGCTCAACAAACACCGCTGCTGGAAATAAACAACAGCACCATAAAAATTTCCCGTAACATTAGCAGGATTACCATAAATTCCGACAATGGTATCGACTTCAAGCTTTTTGGAGAGCATCTAACGAATAAAACACTGCCCATTTATGTCGGATTGGATATGCAGATAAATAAATTACTGAATGTACACTGGAAAACAGACATTCTCCCCACCCCTGATGATATAGAAATTGACTTCGAAGAGGCAAAAATTCCTCAATTCATTGAAAGTATAACATTTGATAAAATGGATTTGAGAATTAACATGGATACTGACAGTTTTCCGCCGGAACTGAATAACGTATTTGCGGTAAAACTTGAAAGCTCTATCTTTAAAAACGGTGCAGTGGGGCCTACCCCGCTGACAGGCGGGGATTACCGGCTCGTTACCATCGACGACATAAACCCGACAATAAATATTCATGATGTTTCTGTAATAACAATTAAAGTTGAAATTGTGCCCGGCACAACCGTCAGTCCCGGTACAAATTATATTCGAATCCCCGAATTGTCTCTGACAGACAGCGAGCCGTTAGTACTGGAAGGTGACATAAGCGTGGAATTTGGCTGGGCACAGGCAGCTATCAACCTGGATTTGGCTATGAATGAAATAGGGGCTGACAGCTTTCTTGCCGGGACATTTCCCGAAAAGACCAAGGATCCTTATGACCTAAAAGATTTAATGAGCGACTATATGGCCAATATTATCCTGAACGCCAGCATTGATGCAAAATTGTTCCTGAACGGGCCAAACGGGCTCATAAACGTATTGAATGATGGCGGCGGAATATCGCTTGAATTTGATCTGGAATGGGACGGAAAACCAGCCGGCATAGAAATGTTATATAACGGGCCGTTAGCCGTAAACAATTTTAACGCTTTCCCGCAGTTTTCCGACGAAGAATATATCTACAGAGGAAACTTACTGCCGGCGCTTATCACCGATCTGGGTGAGTTCGAAGGTCTGGACCTTTCTTCTGACGGAATAAACAGTTTTATACAGGATATACCCAACGGAATGCGTTTCAGTTACACCATGAAAATGCCTGCTGATTTTATTGTTACGCCGGATATGTTCAGAATAGATGATCCGGGCAGCGGAATAAAAGCCCTGTTTGCCACCATAATCCCCCTGGAATTTATTGCCCAATCGGGAGCGGAACTTAAAATGCCGGGTATTTTTGATGAAGATAAAGACCTTTTTGGCAGGAAGGACATAAGTGACCCGGTATTCGGCGATGTTAATCTTAATTCAATGAACATTTTACTTGACTTTGGCATGTCGTTTATCAGTGAGGCAAACCTCCATATAAACTGCAGTGTAAATGATATCAAGCTGTTCGGTAATGAAGGGATAAGGGTTGGCAAAGACAGTAAATTCGAGATAACCCTCAATAACAGTCATTGGGACACCATCAATAATCACCTGATTTACCCGGATATAAGTATTACATTCCCTCCCGGTGCAACAATCAGTATTCCAAAAAATGTAATGCCGATTGCAATCACCATAAGCGCCGGCGGCAGTGTAACCATTAATCTTTAGGGGGCAAAAATGAAAACAATCATATTCGTTTTACTTTTATTAACTTTTGCCATTACCGCGCACTCACAGGAAGTGTACAACAATTATGTCACAGTGAATGGGCCGGAAGATTTAAATGAAGAAGACACCGAAGAACAGGAAATTCCCGATGAAGAAGAATCTGATGAAGAAGAAGCCGAGGAAGAGGAAGAGGAATCCGATGAAGAGCCGGAAGAACAGATAGTTCACATTGAAGAAGAACCCGAAGAACAGGAATCGTTCGCATGGAAAAGAATTATCAGAGATCGCACATTTGAATTGGGTCTGGCAAATGCAAACGTAAATGTTTCAAATAATAATATAAAACTAATGGATCTTTTCCAGGAAACGGTTGAACTTAACCTTGAAACTGCCTTATCCGGCATCAAGCTGGATGCCGATGCGTCAATAAAAACTTTATCGTTTTATTATACAAAGGACAGATGGGGCGTTGGATTAGACATTGGACACATAAATATATACGGGAACATGTCGTTTTCCGACAACCTGCTGGACGGCCTTGCCGAAGCAAAAGACGATAAATTCGGTATCGGCGCAGCGGTCTTTGCCGATATTATTGGCATTCCGTTTTTCTTCTATATTCCTGACTTAAATATCGGAAACATGCAGGTTAATAATCTGAAAGTGCGAATAAGACCGGCAGTATTTGTGCCGATTTTCCACACAATACCCGGCATTGTGTATAACCGCAGCGGCGGCGAAATGTCTATTGACTATGACATGCGCATATATTCAATTGTTAACATGGAAAGTATAACAGAAGGCAGCAGCAATGATTCAAATGAGGTTGCCATTAATAAAAGCCTGGGTTTTGATTTTAGCCTTGGTTTTGAATACCCCCTGTTATCACAGCTTGATCTTGGCGTAGATATAGTAAACATCCCGTTTATCGGAGGAAAACTCAATTATTACATGCATCTTAAAGACTCCATTTATTTTAATATAAGCGGGGTAACTTTAGATGATTTAATAGACGGGAAAATCAGCGAAGGAGCCTACCATGCCCCCGATTCTTTTGATCCCGAATACGGCAATGAAACAGTTAAGCTGTACCGTCCGTTCAAAACAGTGTTTTACGCCAACTACCGTCCCTTAAATTCACCCTTGCTCACCCTTATTCCCTCCCTGGGTTTTTCCCGCATCGATTTGTATCCGCAAAAATGGGGTTTCGAAGGCGGTGTAAGCACACGCCTGGATATAGGAAATTTATTTATTACTACCCTGGGGTTTAACTATAACGATCGCAAGTGGAAGAACAGCCTCGATTTTTCCCTGAATTTCCGTTTCTTCCAACTTGACATTGGCGCATCACTCCAGTCACCAAACTTTGCGAAAAGCTTCCAGGGCGCAGGTTTCGGCTTCAATGCCGGTCTCAAATTTGGCTGGTAAGGATAGTGCCGCTTTTACATTTTTGATAAACGCAGTTCTGCGCGGAATGCCGTCTGGGCGGCTTTTTCGCCCTGTTCTTTTTTCCCTTCAATGGCAAAAGCATGTATATGCGGGGACTCTCCTGCCGCCGGAGCAACCGGCGCAGTCCATATACCGATAACTTCGTTCAGTAAAACTTCGTTCAGGTAATTAATATCCAGCCTCATGTACTGCGCATTTTCCAGCAGGGAGGAATCCAAAGCATCTTCTATCCAGCGTATATAACTGACATTGTTGACATGGCCGTTATAATCCATGTCGGTGTACATTGCCCGGCGTTCGGCGGTTTTCTGCAGTAAAGTATTTTCCTCAAGGCCAACAGCGGCGGACAATGAGTCCAAACCTTCGTTCAGGGGCATAAGGCTCATTACGGACTGAGGCCGCAGGGGGCGCCGTTTTTCCCTGTCAATAATAACCCAGCAGCTTCTGGCGCGGACTGCTGCATTTCCATCGGCATCGCGGATGTCATAATCGCGCAGGGCAAACAACTTTTCACCGCCCCTGGGCCATGTACGCACCGTGATAATTTCTCCGTACTTTGGCCTGCGGTCAATCTGCACCGACATGCGGGACAGTATCCAGACCTGGTTTGCCCGTGCCATGTCACTGCGCCCGACGGAAAGGTTTTCGGCATGACTGATTGCCGCTTCCTGGAAAAAGTCAAAAACAGCGCTCAATGTCATAGAATCCGATGTATCAACAGCGCGAAAACGAACCTCCTGATTTTCAGACCAAATAGAAAGTTTTTCCATGCCTGTATTCTGCCAAAAAAGACTTTTTTTTACCAGAGAGTGTCCCTAAGGAAGAATTGGTTGAAAAAAAAAAGAAATTATGTTATTCTGTTGTTATGTCACTCCAATTTGATGAAGAAAAAACAAAAAAAACAATTGAGCATGTCCTTGATACCATAAGGGCGGAGGCGGATCCTGATCTGCTCGACAAGTATTACCGCATGTTTAAAAAGGAAGTATCATTGTTCCACAGGTCAAAAGTGACGGCTTTCCTTTTGATGTTATGTGATCAGGGGAAAACCCTTGGCCCAATCAGCAATTTATCCGGCGGATCCAATTATACGGCAAAGACGGCAAAGGGGCGCAAAACCGTCAAAAACAAGGACGAGGGTTCCCGGACGGAACCCCAGCGCTACCCCCTTGCTGATGAAGAATCAAAGCGGCTTTTTTTCAATGTAGGCCGCAGCCGCCGTGTTTTTCCCCGCGAAATATTGGGGCTTATCAATACAAAAACAGCCATACCCAAGGAAGACATTGGCGCAATCCGTATATTAGACAACTACTCGTTTGTACAGGTAAGGGATACCGTTGCCGAAAAGATAATTGAAGCGCTGAACGGTTGTGTTTTCCGGGGCAGGACACTTACGGTGAATTATGCAAAGTCCCGCAAAGATGAGGAAAACAGTGAATACAGTGATGCTGATGAGCAATCTGCTTACAACGATACTCCACCCGACAATGATTATGATTAGCTAACCCTGTTTTTTGTTCAAAGCAGGGCCAGTACCAGGCTGAGGATAAAGATATTAAGTCCGATCCCCGTCAGCAGGATAAGCCAGGCCAGCGTTTCAAGTATATAGGCAAATACGGCGGAATGTCTGACATTCTCGATGTTTATCCGCAATACCCTGGATTTCCAGGTTAAACGACGGAAAATCATTGAAAACAAAAGGCCCGGTGGAATTATGGGGTATAATGGAATGAACAATGCTATAAATGAAACAATAACGGTCAGGCGGAATGCAGGACGGGGAATAAACAGGACAGCGATGAATATCTGACTAAGCGCACCCAGAACCAGCGAAAAAGGGGTAATGAAATTCCAGTAATCACTGCGATGACGTCCGGCCCGTTTTACCATTGATGCAAGATGCTGGTCATCGCCGTCAAAAAAAATCACCATGAGTGGATGCGCTTTCGTAGATTCAAAACTCCATTGCCCGTTACGGCATGCCAAAAGACCACCGATAAAAACCTTTGCACCTTCGGTAAGAGAGGAAACCCTTTCCCAGCGTATTTTTTCGGGAGCATCATCACCCGGATCCAATATTTCGGGTGAGCCTTCTTTTTTCTGCAGGGGCAGCAGATATGTTTGAGCATCTTTCAGGGAAACGGGAATGGTAAGATCATCACTGCGTATCCATAAAGTCTGCCTGTCCGTTACAGACTCGAACCCCCCAACAAAGCGGAAAGATGAAGGCACATTACCTTCCGCCCTGCCCTCCTCCTGCTGCTGCCGGTAATGGTTGTAATCAAGCATGGGGCGCATACGGAGTTCATCGAAACGCTTCCTGAATATATGCCATCGGTAACGCTCAATTAAACCGCCGATCATGGGCATGAGTCCATACCATAAAACAGCCATGCTGATAATTATCAAAAAATCAAATAATCTCAGGTTATTATTCCTCGTTTATATTCTACTGATCATCGGGCATTTTGACCATATCGGTGCGCTGCTTGCCCCTCCATCAGCCGATGGTGCATATTTAATACAAAACAGGCAATTTGGTAAAACAACTAGACGATTTTTAAAATTTTTCTAAAAATGACTTGAAATTAATGAACATGTACGATATATATTATATATGAGACATAAACAGATATATTACCGGATTGGAATGATCATTGGCGGTTTACTTTTAATTATGTGCTTTGGCGCCTGCACAGAGCCAAGCCCGCTGTATGGGACTTGGGCTGATAACCGGGGAAACATGTTTTCCTTCTTTGATGATTACTCATTCAATGCACGGATTTCTTCAGGCGGTGTAACCAGAAACTACGAAGGAAGCTATTCGATTCTCCTCAACGCAATGACTTTAACCTGTACGAATATAGAATTAAGGGTTGTAACCGAGTGGGACATCAGGGGAAACATGCTGTACATTGACTGGTCCGATGAAAACGGGGTTTCCTTTTCGCTGACTTTGTATAAAGTTTCAAATTAGGGGTCAATTGTGAGAAGCATTGGTTTTTATGTGAGTATTGCCTTTTTTCTGGCGGTAACCGCAGGAATATCTGCCCAGGAAGCGAACAATAATCCCGAAGATCGGGCTGAAGGTACAGCAAACCGGCCCATTTTTGTTTTTGAAGAAGGGCTTACGGCTTCATGGCTGACCCGGATAATCAGGCAAACCGAACGGAGCAATTTTGTATTCAGGGACTTTTTGCCGGGCTTGTACTTCAGAACGGACTTACACAATCTGCCCTACGTAACCCCCATGGTCCGGCTTGCGGTTTATTACCCTTTGATATCCACTTTCAACAATTTCCCCCAAAAACCCAATACCCCTCTCCATTATGCCGCAGACCTGACCACCGGATTGCATTTTCGGCTATTCGATTTTCGGTTTTTGCGTTTGAATATGGGGCCGGCCCTGCATGTGTTTTTTTTGAATTCAGACCGCTGGAATTATCTGAATATCGGGGGGGCGGCATTTGCCGGACTTGAAGCACCAGTAAGCCGGAACTGGACAATAATTGCCAACGGGTTTGTTTCCCTTGACAACGGTAATGCAGGTGCCAACCGTTCTATGGAACCTTTTGACATTGTGTATCAATACCAGATTGATCTGGGAGTCCGTTACAGTAAAAAGATACAAAACAATACAGAGCGCAGCAGCGCCGAATAATATTTAGAAATAAGAGGGTAGTTATGAAAAAAATTTTTACCATTATGATGACAGTTGCCGTTTTCTTTTCCTGCAATAACACATTCCTTCCGCCGCCTGTCGTTCCACCGGCCGATACCGGCAATACAGGAATCCCCCCGGAATTTGTATCGGCGACACATGGCGAAAGGCGCAGCATTACCCTGTCATGGAATCAGGTTCAAAATGCCGAATTGTACTATATTTACCGGGCAAACAGCCCCCTTGATACATTTGTCCGCAGTGCGGAAACAAGCGCAAACGAATTCAGGTTTAATGTCTCTCCGGGCAGCAGTGTATACTACCGGGTAAGCTCAGTTTCCATAGACGGCAGAGAATCAACCCAAAGCGCTTTTGTCATGGGAACAAGCCTGGCCCAGCCGGTTATCAGCGACATTACCGGCATTACCGAAGACTCGGCGGCAGTTACCTGGTATATGGAAAATGTTTCCGACGACACGTATAAAAATAATTTGCTGTATACGGTGTATTGTTTTAACGGCCCGGTTGAAATTGCCCAAATCGCCCTGGACGGATCGGCAATTTCGGAAAATCGGGCGGTTTTTACCGGACTGAACGCCAATACCGCATACGAGTATCAGGTTGAAGCGTATCTTCGCAGCGATCAAAACGCCAGCGAAAAAAGCGACAGGGTAGATGCGGCAACCGCCCGCCGTTTCAGGCCCGGACCGCCGGTTAACCTCAGATCCGCACGGGGAACGGCTGTAGACAGTGTTGCATTAACATTTGAATTACCCGATATGGTCGATATTGCCCTGGGTGACAATATGTTTGATCCCAAGCCGCTGTACTTTGTTATTTCCAAACGCCTGTACAGTGAAAGCGGGAACAATGAGTACCAGATGGTACGCGAATATTTTGGTACAAATGCCGCAAAAGGCGGCGGCATTACCAATTATAATGCCGGAACAGCGGTCACATGGAGTGATACCAATGTTATACGAGGCGTTACCTACGAGTATCTCGTTCAGTCGTATGTTGATGATATAAACAGGATAATCAGTTCCGATACTTCAAGGGCAAACTCTGTGGGCTGGGCATTGAGCGAAGGAACCCTCTCTTTCGGCACTATCAGCTATACCCCGCATGAATCTGCCGATCTGTTCATATCCGCCAAACTGCCGATTGATTTTAATTTTGACACCAAAGGTGAAACTTATGAATATACGCTTATAGAAAATATCGAACCCATTGATGATGATGATGCCAATGATCCCGACAGTAATATTGAAAGAAGAATTCCATTTTTAACGTATGACGCCCTTCTCGCCCATATTCCCGCAATGGACCTCACCATTAAAACCAACGACTTAACCCCCGGAAGAGGGGTATATTCTTATGCCGTTGAAATAAATCTGAATAATCAAATACTGGACACAGTAACAACCATCGGCAAGGTTGAGGTTTCGGAAAACACCCAGCCCATCGTGGTGGAAAATTTCCGCGTTCAGGACGGTTACAGGGATCAATTTATCCTTAAATGGACACATTATTCGAACAGGAGATATGCTATTTACCGATCCGGCGACAGAATCACATGGGAAGAAATCGCGGTAGTAAATCCAAATCCCTCTAACGATGATGATCCGGAAATAAATAGTAATTTCTCACACACTGTTTCCGGTTATTCTCCGAATGCGGCAGTATATTTTGCAGTAAGACCGTCCCGTGATATAGGCGGAGGCAGTTTCAGGCAGGGGCAAATGGTTTACGCAAGCGCCGTTTCCCAGACGCTTGGTATCCCGGAATTATTGCCGGGCAGTGATGCATCATACAGCAGCATTACCATACTATGGAGAGAAGTACAAAAAGCCGATACGTACCGGATTAAATACCGGTATACCGGCGGTTCCGAATATACAACCGCAGAAACGGTAAAAAAAGAAGACATTTCCCTTGATGCGAACGGGCAATTCAGACACTCGTTCAGACCGGAAGGCTACAATGACGCGGGGAGATCGGGCAGGGAAATTCAGGTAATGATAGATGCCCTTAATGAAAGTTTAAGACTGGAAGTTGGCGGCGGTGAAATTTTCACTTCTTCGGCAAATGTTGCAAGCAGGCTTGTTGGCCCGGCCTTGCTTGACACGCAGGCAAGCGGAGCTGCATCAGCAACCGAAATTGATGTTTCCTGGAACACTATACCGGGCGCAGCCGGGTATTACGTATTCAGGCGGCAATTTGGCATGAACAATGCATCAGAAGAAGGTTCCGAAGCGGTGGTGTATTATGTCCCCGCATCAATATCTTCATCAAACAGCATTACCGGAAAAAACCTGGCACTGGAGTCAAATTCCAGAGTAGATACCGCAACGGTAAAAGCGGCGGCTTCACTCGAAGGATCACGGTACACATTAAGAGACATGTATCTGCCAGATAATGAATATTCTACCCAATACGCCAATCACATACCCGCTTACCGGAATCAGCAAAACGATCTGGCTCAGGGTATGCCTTACCGCTATTATGTTGTTCCGGTTATAACCAGAGGTTCCGGCCCCGAGCCGCTCACTTCTATTGATTTTATTTACGCAAGAGATGCAAATAACAAAAACACCAGTATATCTTCATACACGATTCAGGAAAGCGGCGCTGCCATTCAGTACTCCGGCGCTGCCGCCCTCGAACAGACAGGTTTTACCATCGGTTTTGGACAGAATGTAACGGCATCAAAGGGAACGTATGCTTCATCGGGCAATGAAAATAACGGGATACGCATCACGTGGAGCCCGCCGCCGCTTCTTGCCGGTGTTGCCGGATTCAGTCCACGGTATACTTTGTATCGTAAAACCACCGGTTCAGTATGGAACACTGTTTCTACGAACCTTAATGCGCTTGAATATATTGACAACCCGGATCGCGGTATTGCTCATGAATATACCGTTGGAATAGCAAACGGAAGCGGCAGCAGCTTTCAGCCTCATCTTTCCGAACGTTTTATTGCGTTATGCGGTACATTGCGCGATGAAAAAAACAGGCCGAATTTGCTTGGGTATATGCTTGACATGGTCAGGATGGAGAGTGTAAGCCGCAATGAGATACGCGTTGGCAGCGAGTTTGCAGAAGAGGTAAAATGGTACAGTGCCGGTATTGCGAATTCCTACAGCGCTGATCACAATTGGGGTATTGACGGCTATACAGTGTTTGTGATGAACCGGAATATTAATGCTTCCTGGCATGAAATCGCGGATATTACAACCATGTCAGATCAAACAAATCAAAGCACATCGGTTACTCCAGGCAGCGGCAGTATTACTTTCAATGATGGTATTGGCAATAACTCAAATCCATCAGGCACTCAGGCTGCCGGCAATATAACCCGGAGCCTGCTCTTTGTTCTGCGTGACTACAAACATTTTTTTAAGGTCAGAAGTTATGTGTTGAATGATGAAGGTACAAAAATTTACTGCCCCGATCCGCCCTATACCTATCAATACCATTGGGGAGCTAACGTAGGCGGCCTGAATTGCCCCTTTGAAACCGAGTATGTAAAATGGGGCGCGCGGCAGATTACCGCAGTTGAATACATGGAAATAGCCTCATTATGGCTTGCCGAAGGTCTGCAGAGGATTAACGGCACCGCATGGAATACCGGATTTTTTGGCCGAAGTTCAAATGCGCCTACCGGTGTCGGAGGATCGGGAAGCATCAGCGCAAGTTCAAATTTTGGCGTTAGTGACTGGACTATTACCTATAATAATTATAAATCGGACCTGCAAACCAGAACAGGCAATTGGGTGACTTTCCTGACAATTAACGGAAGGATCAGGCCTTTTACCAGTGCTACCAACCAATATCCTCAACGGTACGGCCACTTCAATTTTGTTGACATAACAGGCCCGGCAGATACTCCCGGTTTATATACAGGACAAATACAACTTGGCACACCGGATGTTAATTGGACCAGCGGAACCATTCATGTTATTTACCCCGCAGGTACCGCTCAGCAATCTATCAACTTTACCGGACAGCAAACCGCACTGCCGTTTAGCGGACAGGGTAATGAACGCCATCAGGGAAACCGCTGGCGGTAATGAGGAATACCATGAAAAAAAAGCACCGATTTTTATTTTACTTTTCTCTTTTCTCTTTTCTCTTTTCTCTTACCTCCTGTGCGGATTTTTTCCAGCCCAAGATACCGTTTTCCGATAAAGATACTACCGGAGTGCTGGATGATCTGTTCAGAACCGCAGAGGAAATAGACAAACTTGCCGTTCCCACTCAATTCTATATAGCGCCCCATTATTCATCTACGGAGATTCGCATGACATGGACGGGGGTTACGGGCGCCGCATATTACATGGTAGAACGTGCCGAAACATCTCCTGTTCCCGGATCAAACCCGCCGGTTTGGGAAGACCCCAATGAAAGCGATTATGAAATTCTCGATAGATTTGTTTACGGCACTTCCTATACCGATGAAATATTGAGAAACCCGTCACTTGACGCACCTGAATACCGGAACAGGTATTTTTACCGGGTCTCCGCCTTTAACACCGCAAGAAGATACGAAGAAAGTGATCCTACGGTGCCGCTGTCCGCCATGCTGTTCAGTGCACCGGACGGCCTTATGGCATCGGGCGGCACATCGGTAGATCATGTTGAGCTGCGCTGGGATAGATCGGCAGGTGCCGAATCCTATGAAATATGGAGAAGCGAACTGCCCAACGGCGCCTCGGCCAGTTCTTTGGGTACGGTGCTGGGAAACCAAAACTGGTTTCTGAACAGGGTTACCGCAGCCGAGCAGGGCAGAGATTTTTATTACATGATAATAGCTAAAAACGGGTTCGGCAATCAAAGCCTGCAAACAAGGCCCGCTTACGGTTATGCCCGCGTGTTCGGCGCACCTGAAGCCCCCACTGTCGTGCTTGCAGAAAATTCCGGCAGAGGGAATTCAGTCACTGAAATTAAAGTAACATGGGATGAATCCATTGAAATCGGTGTGTATTATGCGGTTTTCCGTTACAGTTCCATTGATTCCTCCCTGACAAGGCTTACCGGAGAAAATGGAACCACCGAAACAGAATGGACGGATACGCAGGGACTAAGGCCGGGTATATTTTATTATTACAAGGTTCAGGCTATCGTGTATGATGACAGGGCCGGAAGGGAACTTAAAAGCGAGTTTTCTTCTCCTGATCCCGAAGGCTTTATTTTAAGCAGCCCCGATACGGTTGCTGCGGAAAATGACAACGGTTCCATTACCGTCAAATGGCTGCCGGCCATTGGCAGCGAAAACGAGCGGTTACAGTATACCTATAATGTGTATGCGGACAGCAGCCATACCGGTAATTTCTCAACCCGTGCCGCCGGGGATATTTCACCCGTACCCGATGCGCAGGGGTTTATTTCAGTTGAAGGGCTATCACCCAACAATACGTTTTTCCGGGTGTCAACCGTCAAGGGCGGCATTGAAAGCGCTCTGAGCAGCATGGTTTCGCCGGCGCCTGCCGCAGCGATCATTGAGGATGCAAGCCGGCATGCGTTTATTGCAGGCGCCCAGGCAAACTCAAGCGGTGTGTACCCGGTTATTATCACCTGGAGAAAGCCGGAAAATGAAGAACCTGCTTTCTACCATGTACAGCGCTCATCCAGAACAGGCTCCGGTTTTTCCAGGGTCAACGAAACAGCCCTAGGCGCAAACGGCCCCTGGAGCGATGTATATTCCTACGATGCAGCAACAGGGATCTACTCATATATCGACCGGAATGAAATGGCACGAGTGGGCAGGAAGTATTTTTACCGGATACTTTCCCTAAACCAACTGGAACAGGGGAATTTCCCTTCAGACGAAAAAATCGGCTGGGGCGCTCTGAGCCATACCCAGTATATGCTGGAATACAACAAAACCATGAAGTCGGCGCTCAGAAAACTGACCCTGATGCACCGGCCCGGCAGCACCGATAAACTCGGCACGGAAACGAGAAACGGCACAATAAGCGGAACAGTGTATTACAATGCCGCACTTGACGGCCTGGGCGCGCGGATAATCATCCGGCTGACAAATTATGCCGATTTTTACATCGAAAACGACCCGATCAACGGTGTATACTTTACCCTGAACGGCAATTCCAACACGTCGGCAAATATGAGTTCCAACGGAACCATGGACGGAACCATGAATGCTGCGGGAATGTACCCGGGAAGGGTGTTTTACGATCGGATTGAAATCAGGGGCGGGGGAGCTGCGGGTGGTACTTACGGCATAGAACCCGAGGGATTCCCGCGCCAGGAAATTTCCTGGACTGTAGGTGAACAGTAAATAATTTGTTGCTTTCCTGCTTATCATTTGTTTAAATATATGTTACAATAAAAACATAGAAGGATAAGTATGAAACGGATAACATTATTTACCTTATTTTTGGTAATCCTTGCCGCATTGGGTTTTTCCCAGGCGAACTTACAACCGGCAGCCATTGTCAACCTGATAAGAAGTGTTCCGATAACCGTAGGGCAATTGCGCACTGAGGTAGAGAATATTGAAAGAGCTACACGCCGTACCTTAACCCAGGCACAGCGGCTTGAAGTACTGGACGGCATGATTAATGAACAACTGGTGCTTCAAGCGGCGGAAAGAGATAATCTCACTGCCACTGATAACGAAGTAACCCAGCAAGTGAACCAGCTGCGGTCCGCAATGACCCAACAGCTTGGACGGCAGCCCACTGAAGCGGAATTTTCCCAGGCAATCAGAGAGCAAACCGGTATGGAAATGAGGGCATTTCAGGAACAGCTGAAACGGACAATAACCATGCAGAGGTTCCTCATGGAAAAGAAAGGTACCCTGATAAATTCAATTACCCCGCCTACGGATGCGGAAATTCGTGCCGCGTTTGAACGGAACAGGCGTGATTTTTTTATTCCCGCAACTGTGGGTTTTTCCGCAGTTCAGATTCTTTATGGTGCCGATGCAGCTGCAAGAACAAGGGCCAGAACGCTGGCGGATTCACTGGCACGGGAAATCGGAAACAACTCCGCACGGTTTGATCAGGTATCTGCCCGTGCGCAAACGGCCAATTCGGGTTTTCAGTCGGGCAGCCAGGTGGTACCCCAGACTGATGAGGCCCGGGTAATAATTGGTCAGGCTTTATTTGATATGTTATTCAGTATGAGTTTGAACCAGGTGTCCGGAGTGATCGAAGGTACAAATGGGTTTTTTATTGTGAAAGTTACTTCACAAACAGCATACCAAAACCTTAACCTGACTGATGTAATCCCCGATCAGTTTCTTCCCAATGTACCTTCGGGAAACAGGATTACGGTAAGAGATTATGTTGGTCAGGCCTTGTTGGCCGAAAAACAACAGGCGATCCTTGCCCGTGCATCGGAAGAATTGGTAGCGGAATTAAGGGCAATACGACCGACGCCTTTTACCAGAAACGACAGAAACGTAAACTGGTAATAAACAGGAGCGGCTATGGCATCCCGCAGAAAAGGCCGCATTCTTGCGTTTCAGGCGCTGTATTGCTGGGAGGCCTCGAATCTTCCCATTGAGGAACTCATGGGATTTTCCTGGCTGGATGCTGATAAAAGAGCGGCTTTAGGCGAAAATACAGCGGGTTTTTCACGTATGCTGATCGCAGGTACTGTTGAGAACATCACAACAATTGACGAGGTAATAAAAAAACATTTGGAGAACTGGGATATTTCACGGCTAAACCGGACAGATCTTGCCATACTCAGAATGAGCGCTTATACGCTGCTGTACCAGAAAGAAATTGCCCCGTCAATCGCTATAGATGAGGCAATCGGCCTTGCAAGGGAATTCAGCGCCGATGATTCATTTCGTTTTATTAACGGAGTTCTTGACAGTATTCGCCGTACCGTCCAGGCAGACACAAAGGACGCTGTTACCCCATGAAAAATATTGCATTGCGTATAATCATTATTACAGGCCTCGTGATTACAGCGGTGTTTGGTGTGCTGCTTATTGCAGTAAATGATTACAGCGTTTTTACCAGAGGGCAGGAAAGAGGGTTTTCCGGGCTTCTTGCAGAATATGATTATCAATACCGGACTGTTATGCAGGCAAATACCATGCTGCGCCATGAACTTGACAATCTTGATTATGAGCTTGACCGGCTGGAGAGACGAACCGAGGGAGTAGAATCCTGGCTCTCCGTCATCAAGCGCCGCAGACAGCTTGCCGCCCTGGACCCCCGCTACATGGAAAGCTACAGGAGATCATCCCAGCAAGCTGCGGCTGAGTTTCCTCATTCCGAATCTATAGCCGCTGTTGCCGCAGCCTCCCTTGTCTACGAAACTGCCATAAACAGGGGAAATGAGGCGCAACTGAGAAATATCCTCCCTCTCCTTACAGATTCCCGTCATGGATCATTACGGCTTGGCTTACACGTCCTGCTGGGCGATTTTAGCGATCCGGAAAAAGCTGCAGAAAATATACCGGCAACCGATTTGCGGTTTGGGTTTGCAGGGTCGCAGCCTCCCCTTGAAATTCTCGTTAATCTGGCAATTGTACGGTTACTTACCGGCGATATCCAGGGCGCCGCCGCTTTTGTTCATGGAGCGTTGACCGAATTTAACAACCCGGTACTCACCCGGTTTGCTGCTGAATATTATTATGATTCCGGCAACTTTGCTCATTCGGCTGAGTTATACTCGGGAATGCCCGGCGAAGAGGCATTAAGCCGACAGGCGGACGCACTGTGGCTTGCGGATTATACCGATTCTGCCCGTACAATCTGGTCAATACTCGGTGATACCAGCCCTCATGCATTATACAATCTTGCCATTACGGCCCCAACTCAGGATGAATCCGCAGAATTGCTTGAACGGATAAGCCTGCAAGACACCGGCGATCCCAGTTCCCGGTTTGGCCTCATCCGCTACAGCCGCTTATTCAATCCGTCCGAAGCTATTGCACTTTTGGAAGACGCCGCAATACGTGAACCTGAAGATGCTCTTATCGATCTTGAAATTCTTAAGAGACGCTCTGAAACAGGAGAAAGAGGCCGCGTTATTGCGGATACATGGGCCCTTTTGGACAGTTATTACATGGTTGAAGATCTGTACCAGTGGGCGGCATGGTACTTTGACCTGCAGCGCAGCAGCTCTGAAAGCGCGATATTACTCAGAAATGCCGCACGTAATAATCTTTCGGGGCAATGGGTTAACTTTCATAATGCGCTATTACATACGCGTGAGGGCGATTTGGATGCTGCGGAGAGGGAGTTGACAGCCATTGTCAATGCCGGCGACAATTGGGCCGCATGGGCGAATCTTGGCCGTATTTACGAAGCCCGCAATGCCCCGACACGAGCGCTGGAGAACTATGAAAGAGCTGTATCTGCTCTTAATGAAGAAGCCCCCGCATTCTCAGGGGATACAGACCGGCAAAACACCATCTCGCAATTACACGTACGCATTGCCCTCTGCCTCAGAACTCTGCGCAGACCGGAAGAAAGCCGCCGCTCCCTGGAATTTGCCCTTGAGCTAAACCCCGACAATGTTAATGCCCGCCTGGAACTGAATCGATATTAATTCCAAATAACCTCATAGCTTAATGGAACTTCAAGCACCAGAACGCTAACCAGCGGAATGTCAAATTCCGCCCTCCTGCCGGAATATGTTCCGCCTCTTACACTCTGCACCTGACCGGGAAATTCAAGCGAAACATTGATTCTTGAGGCGGCAATTTCATCAGATACTCCCCTGCCGTAAACCGAACTGACCAACTCAAGATACTCCGTTCTGGTTAATCTTTCTCCGGTGGCAAGCGGCGCCATAAGCGCTTCAAGGTAACCATGGATTTCGGGGGAAAGGTGGCTTAAGACCCCCGGCCCGGAAGAGAGGCTCAGGTTGATGGTACAACTGCCGCCGTTTGCTCTCTGTTCAAAATTGATGAAACCTGCGGCATTTCCGCTTGCAAGGAAAGAACTGATCTGCGATATCCTGACCGGCCCTTCAAGCCTCGTCGGCGTTCTGTTTCTCAATGAAACCGATTCAATGCCCGGCGCCACAGACATGGACGCACTTACAGCAGCGCCATCCAAAACAGGCGCATCCGGAGAAAACTCACCGGATACGGTGGCAAACGCTCTAATCAACCCGGTTATTGCGGTCCCCAGGGAAGTGTTAACATTCAGGTCCGCCTGCCCTTCAGCATGAAGGGTCCCGCTTATTTGTGTTGCGCAGGACATAAATAGCATGAATGTCACCAAAGAAAGAATAATTAATGGGTAATTTCTCATATACATAGTATAACAAATCAGAACGATTACCGTAACAGGCTGGGCATATTTATTGCAACTTATCAAGTTATCATGTGTCGTACTCTAACGGATAGTTGTAAAATAAGGAGGATAAAATGGGTGTACCTTACACTGAAAAACCATGGGAGTTTTTGAAAGATTACCGGGGAAAAGACTTTACCGGTGAGTGGCCGACTTTGCCGGAGATGTTTAGAATAACCGTTTCACGCTATCCCGAAAGATTGTGTTTTACTGTATTTGAACCTGACCGGATCAGCCTTAATTATACCGAGTCTCTCATGATCATTGAGGCTGTCGCCCGATGGCTGCACAGCAAGGGTATACGCAGGGGAGACCGGGTGGCATTGACCGGAAAAAACTCCCCTGAATGGGCAGTGGCCTATCTGGGTATACTTTTTGCCGGCGCAACCGTCGTTCCCATTGACTATCAGCTTAAAACAGAAGAAATAGACCTGTTAATAAAAACCGCAGGCGCACAATTTCTTTTTGTTGATGAAGAAAAACATGAATATTACACGCAATCTCCCGGCGAATTGACTCAAATAATATCCCTAAAAAAAAGTACTGGCACATACATCTACGATCTGAACGGCCCGGAAGCAAAAATAGAACAAGCCGAAGAACATGACCTTGCCGCTATTTTATTTACTTCGGGAACAACAGGGAATCCTAAAGGCGTTATGCTTACCCACCGGAACTTTGTATCTGACTGTTACCTGGCTCAGGGAACGCCGTTGATTATACTTTATACCGATGTGTTTTATGCGATACTTCCCATTCACCATTCCTACTGTATGCTGGCTGTTTTTATAGAGACCATTTCGGTCGGTGCAGAATTAGTTTTTGGCAAACGGATGGTGACAACACAGATACTCAATGAACTGCGGGAAGGAAAAGTTACCATGCTGCTGGGTGTACCCATGCTGTTCAACAAAGTCCTGGCCGGCATTGTCAGGGGGATGAAGCAAAAAGGGCCTGTTGTATACGGCCTCATGTCTTTTTTAATGGGAATTTCCGGGTGTATCAAAAAAGTGTTCAAGGTAAACCCCGGCAAAAAAATGTTTGGTTTTATTCTGAAGAAAGCCAGCCTCAGCACAATCAGAATCTGCATCTGCGGCGGCGGTCCCCTTGCTCCCAGTATTTTCAAAAAGTACAACCAGCTTGGCATTGACTTTGTGCAGGGCTACGGCCTAACCGAAACCTCCCCCATCATTACGATTAACCCTGTTGAACAGTACAAGGAAACGAGCGTTGGCAGACCCTGCCCCGGTGTTGACATGAAAATATCAAATCCCGATGAACGGGGAGTCGGCGAAGTCATTGTCAAAGGCCCTATGGTGATGAAGGGCTACTACAATCTGCCCAAAGAAACCGCCGAAACATTTACTGCGGATGGTTATTTAAAAACAGGCGATCTGGGGTACATGGACAAGGATAACTACCTGTACCTTACCGGCAGAGCAAAAAACATGATCGTTACCGAAGGCGGAAAAAATGTCTACCCCGAAGAAATCGAAAATGAATTCCAGCTGTTCTTTGAAATTGAGCAAATACTGGTGCGGGGTTTTTTGTCCGACGCAAAAACCAAGGTTGAAGGCATAGAAGCGCTGTTTTATCCCAGCCCCGAATTTAAGGATGAAAACGGGAACGATCTTTCCAAAGAGCAAATGAAAACCCGCATAGAAAATATCGTTGCAGAAGTGAACCAACGATTGCAGCCCTATCAGCGCATCGGGCGGACAGTAATACTTGACCGGCCAATGGAAATGACTACAACGAAGAAGATTAAGCGCCAGGCGGAGGATACGGCTTTTTAGCGGGGCTTTTAAAATTATTTGATATACATTATATTCTCTATATGGATATAGACATAGAATTTAACCTGTCAGCTTTTAAACACGGACTTACAGAGGAAAATATTCGCTATGTCTTTAATCGTCCCTGTTATGAAGGACCATTAGAAGATGATGAAGAAAAATATATCATCGTTGGTTTTGACAATTCAGGCAGATTGCTTGAAATCATTTATAACTTTATAGATAGTAAAACAATCAATGTCTTTCATGCAATGAAATGCCAGAAGATTTATTTTTACTTATTAGATGCATAGGAGGAAACAATGGCAAGAATGACAGAAGAAGAAGCGGATGCCCTTGATGAGTACTACACAAAAAACCCGCCTAAGGTAGATCCTGCAAAAAAAGGTGGTATATTTACTCGTCAAAGAGAATTACTTGACATTTTAGACGATGTTTCCGCTGATTATATCAGGAGTTATTCCATATCCACAAATAAAATGCCAACACAAATTATTAGCGAAATGGTTCGGGAACGTATCACCGCTTCAATGTAAATATTTTTCAAATTTAAAGATACACCTCTGCTTGAGGAACAGAGATCAGGGCCAGGGGATCGGGGGTCAGGGTATTTAGCGCCCGGCGCAGCGAATCAGCTCGTTCTTCCAGATAACTGACAGGCAAAGATTGCGCTTTGGGGTCTTCCGGTGATGGGCGGGCTTTGCCGTACATTTGAATTTTACGGATTCCCTGCCCTTTTTCCGATGCAATGACAACTAACTCTGTTACCAGTTTTTCCCAGGCCTGTACTTCCTCCGGCGGCGGCTGTTTTCCATCTACGGCACAAAGCATGGTTTGGATGGTAAATGGAGCGCAGGCGGCAAATTCCTGTATTGCTGCAACAAGTTTTTCGTGGGTAATGGCAGAACTGTTCATTTTTTGGTACCAGGCGGGTGTTCCCGCATCAAGCTTAAGCCAGATGTTCAGGGCAGTTGAACCGCTTGCCGCATCGCGAAGCAGCGAAAAAATGTCCGGCTGTAAAAGCCCGGTGCCGTTCGTTATAAGAACCAGTTCCGCAGTGGGCGCCAGTTCATTGCGAATTCTACCTGCCAATTTCAGCGCTTCGGGAAAATGCGGTGACAGCGAAGGCTCGCCGTTGCCGGAAAAGCAAATATCTTTAACAGGAATATTTTGTTTCAGAGCATCGGCAATCACCAAACGTAAATCCTGTTCCATCTGTTCTACAGAAAATTCAGCGTTAGTTGCAAAAGGGAACACTTCACAATAGGGACAGTCAAATGTACAGCTCTTTTTTCCAGGATACAGATTAACCCCCACCGAAAGCCCTCCTGCACGCCGTGAATACACAGGATACACCAGTACACCTTTTTCACGCTCACGGTGGTTGTCTACGGGGGCAATACTTTTTCCTTTTTCACTTTTCATTTTTCACTTTTCTCAACTCCGCACTTGCCGCATGACCTGCCAGCCCTTCCGCTTTTGCCAGCACTTCCGCAGCATTACGTGCTTTTTCGAATCCGGTACCGGCTGTGCAGCGCAAGGTAGTTACCGTTTTTAGGAAATGCCGTACCGAAAGGCCGCCGGTAAAACGGGCGCTTCCCGATGTGGGCAGGGTGTGGTTAATCCCCGCTGAATAGTCGCCCAGTACTTCGGCGGAAAGGCTGCCGAGAAACAGTGAGCCGTAATTTTTCAGGCGGGGAATCCACCAGGCATCATCGGCTGTTTGCAGTTCCAGATGTTCGGGTGCGATTATGTTGGCAATGCGTACCGCTTCTTCCCTGCTTTGATACACGACAATCAGTCCGTTTGAATCCAGCGAAGCACGGGCAGTTTCACTTGTTGGCAATGAAGCAAGCTGCCGATCAATAGCAGCAGCAACCTGTTCTGCCAAATCACCGCCGGAAATCAAAGCGCGGGCGCATGCGTCGGGGTCGTGTTCCGCCTGGGCGATCATGTCAGCGGCGATAAAGTCTGCTGCCTGCGAAATTGGTCCATTGGTACCGGTGTCAGCTACGATGATGTCATCTGCAATGACGAGCACATCGGAGGGGCCGGCGATGAAATCAATGCCCACTTCACCATAAAGGATTCGTTTGGCGGCAGCAACAAACTTGTTTCCCGGGCCGGCAATAAGATCTGCACGGGGAATTGTATCTGTACCTAAAGCAAGGGCGGCAATTGCCTGAGCTCCGCCAATGGCGAAAACTCTCAGTCTGACATTAGAGACAGGAGACAGGAAGTTATTGATCGCTATTCCGGCGGCGGCAAGAATGTTCCGGTCAGGGAGGCCGTCTTCCAGGGGCGGCGATGCGAGAATAACTTCTTCTACACCGGCACAGAATGCGGGGATAAGTCCCATGAGAACCGATGAAAACAGGGGAAAGCGCCCTGCAGGAACATAGATCGCCGCTTTTTCTACGGGAATTACCCGCTGTCCGGTGATAAGCCCTTTTTCCATTGCATATTCAAAATCAGAAAATTGTTCCCGCTGTTTGAGCGAAAATCGTTGAATATGTTCTGCTGCCAATGTCAAAGCATCAGCCACTTCCGGATCATTATGCCGCAAATCACCGGCAGCTTGTTCAACTGCCGAAAATGGAACTTCTAATTGCTGAGGGGAACTTTTGTCAAACCGGGATGCAAAACCGCGAACCGCTATATCACCGCGTGAACGCACCGCTTCGATAATTTCTTTTACAACAGAGTCAACGGATTCATCATTTTTCTGTACTGTGCTGCTATTCCAATAAGAATCAAACTCGCTGCCTTGAATTACTTTCATTTTTTTTCTCCCAGGATTTCACACGGAGGGCACAGAGGGCACGGAGGGTACAGAGAAAAGAGAAAGATGCGAATAATGTCCCGACAAGCATCAAGAAACACATCCATTTCCTCATCGGTGCCGATGGTGACCCGCAGAAAATCGGCGATTCGTTCTTTGTTAAAATGCCGCACGAGGATGCCCCGTTCGCGCAAGGCTGAAAAAAAATCTGCTCCGCTTATTCCCGGCGCCTGTACAAAAATAAAATTTGCCGCCGATGGCAGCACGTTACACCCAAGAGCCCGCAATTCCCCCGCAACCCGTTCTCTTGTTACCATTACTTTACCGTTAATGTCATCATAGTAAGCGGTATCGGTAATTGCGGCGGCTGCTCCGGCAAGGGCAAGACGGTCAACGGGGTAGGAGTTAAACGAATCTTTTATACGGTACAATCCTTCAATTAACTCTTCCGAGCCGATGGCAAAACCAAAACGCAGCCCCGCAAGGCTCATCTGTTTTGACATGGTATGCACTGTTAAAATATTTTTGTGTTTCCCGATATATGGAACTACCGAATTGCCAACGGCTTTGCCATTGGATTCTCCAAACGCGCAATATGCTTCATCAACAACAAGTACCCTGCCCTGCCCTTCAAGATGCTCTGCAAGTGATATTATGTCACCTAATGGAATTGGTATACCTGTCGGAGCATTGGGGTTAGGGAAAATGATGCCGCCGCATGGAATTTTATAATCATCACAGTTAATCGAAAAATCGTCACATAGCGGGATTGTCCGGTATTGAATATCCCATAAACCGGCATATACCGGGTAAAAACTGTACGTGATGTCGGGAAAAAGAATCGCATCTGTGCCGCTGCTTGCTGCGCCGTTTGCATTTTCAAAAAAAGCGCCAAAAGCGAAAGCGAGAATTTCATCGGAACCGTTTCCCGCGAACACCTGATCCGGTTTTACACCGTAGCGGACAGCGGCAGCTTCCCGAAACATTGTACTTGTCGGATCGGGATACAGCCGTAAATCCCCGTTTGCTGCTTTTTTTATCGCTTCGATAACTTTCGGCGAAGGGGGATAGGGGTTTTCGTTGGTATTTAGTTTAACAAATTTTCTGTCTTTTGGCTGTTCTCCGGGAATGTATGGTGAAAGATTTTTTATACGGTTATTCCAGTACTTACTCACAGTTCCCTACTTTTTGTTTCTCCGGTCAAGCTCGTCAAGGACATCCTGTACGCTCACTCCCTCTCGGCTTAACAGTACGGTTGCAAAATAGAGAAGGTCGGCAGCTTCCCAGATAATTTCATCACGGGTTTTTGCCTCGCACAGTTCTTTTGCTTCTTCCATGATTTTTTCCCGTACAAGTTCGTCGTCAAGAGTTGCTGTGTACGAACCAGGAACGGGATTGCGAAAACGTTCGGCGATAATGCCCTGCAATAATTCCCATGTAAAGTTTCTGTTTGTTCCGAAACATGACCACGCCCCCGTATGACAGACAGGGCCGGCCGGTTCGGCAACGGCAAGAATCGCGTCACGGTCACAGTCGGCGCGCATCCGCACAAGTTTTAGCGTGTTTCCCGATGTTTCACCTTTCATCCATAGCTTGTTCCGGCTGCGGCTGTGGAAACAAACATTTCCCCGCTTGAAAGTTTCGGTTAACGCTTCCCTGTCGGTAAAACCGGTCATGAGAACCTGTCCGTCGGGGGATTGCGCTATGACAGGGATCAGGGATCGGGGATCGGGGATCGGGGACTGGGATTTTTTCCAGTTCAACGAAGCGATGAAAGCGTCGGCGAGAGCTATTTTGCCGGTGTACAGGGCCATGCCGAGCTGGACATCGCAGCCGATGGCGGCAAGGGATTCTATTTCGTCTAACGTTGAAACGCCGCCGGCGGCGGTTATTTGACAGGAAACTGCCGCACGCAAGTTTTGCACAGGTTCAAGGTCTATACCCTGCATCATGCCTTCTTTCTCAACGCACGTGAAGAGCAGTTCCCCGGCATACACTTCGACGGCTTTTGCCGCTGCAATCAGATCGAGGCCGGTGGGGGTTTTCCAGCCGTCCACGACAATTTCACCGCCGCGCGCGTCAACGGCAACAATGAGCCGCTCCCTGCCGATTGTCTTTGCCATGGATTCGAGGAAGGGGATGTTTACCCCGAAATTACCCGAAGCATCACGAAAAGCGGCGGAACCGACTATAATTTTTCGGGCACCAAGGCTGACCAGTTCTTTTGCCTGCTGCGGAGTTCTGATGCCGCCCCCTACCCTGCACTCGGCTTTTTGCAGAAGCGGCTTTATCAGTTCGATATTTGAGCCTTTATTCATGGCTGCATCAAGATCGATGACCGCCACTTCGCCGTAACGATCAAATTCCGCCGCCAGTTCCAGAGGATTATCCCGCTGTAAAACCAGCTCGTCACCCTGTTTAAGCTGGACGACTTTGCCGTTTTGAATGTCAATTGATGCGATTACCATGGTTTATAGTATAATGCGGAGCAATGTATGTTCAACCATCTCTTGACAAAAATAAATATAGCCAATATATTATATATATATGATTATACAGGCGTATTATGGCTAATATATTAGACGTAAAACAAGCATTGGCGCAGCGTGTCCTGGCCAGAAGACGTGAAGCTAAACTTTCTCAGTCTGCATTGGCAGAACGATCCGGTGTATCCCTTGGTTCGATCAAACGCTTTGAAGGATCGGGGGAAATATCGCTGGCAAGCCTTGTATGCATTGCTGCTGTTCTGGGGTATACGGCAGATTTTGACAGACTCTTTGAACGCAGAAATTACCAGTCCCTGGACGAGGTTTTGAATGCATAATAAATTAATTAATGTAATGTACCATGGCCGTACTGTTGGCCGCCTTGCAGAAACACCGCAGAAGGAGATAGCGTTCGAATATGATGCCGATTGGCTGCGCGGCGGTTTTTCCATTTCTCCCTTCAAGCTGCCTCTGGAAAAGCGTGTTTTTATCGCACAGCGCAATCCCTTTGACGGTAATTTCGGCGTTTTTAATGACAGCCTGCCTGACGGCTGGGGACGTTTGTTGATTGACCGAATGTTACTTAAAAAACACATCGACCCGTTCAGCATTTCAACACTGGACAGATTGTCAATTGTCGGAAGTTCCGGTATGGGAGCACTTGAATATAAACCGGAAACATTACTTGTTGATGATATTACCATTGATGACATCAACATTTTAGCACATGAAGCCGAAGCAATGCTGCATGAAGTATATGACGGGCGAAAATTGGAAGAACTGGTAAAGCTGGGCGGCAGTTCTGTCGGCGCCCGCCCAAAGATTTTACTTGATATTAAAAAAGAGGGCTGGTTAATCAAATTCAGGGCAAGTGTTGATCCCAAAAATATCGGCAAGCAGGAATTTGACTACATGGAAGCTGCGCGAGCGTCAGGCATTGAAGTTCCGCAAATAAAATTGTTCGAAGGAAAATATTTTGGCGTTAAGCGTTTTGACCGGGAAGCTGACGGGAAAAAAGTTTTTATGATTTCAGCCTGCGGCTTACTGGATTCCAGCCACCGGTATCCAACGCTTGATTATAATAACCTTATGTCCGTAACACTTGAATTAACCCGCGATTTCCGCGAAGCAGAAAAAATGTTCCGATTGATGTGTTTTAATGTCTTTGCACATAACCGTGACGACCATTCAAAAAATTTTTCATTTTTATTTAAAGATGGGAATTGGTTTGTTTCACCTGCCTACGATATAACTTACACAAGCGGCATGGGAGGCGAACATGCAACAACTATTGACGGAGAAGGACGCAACCCAGGCGGGGAAAACATTTTGTCTGTGGCAAAAAAAAGCGGCATGAATCAACGGAAGGCGAAAAATATTATGCATGAGGTAAAAATCGCCGTTGAAGAAGCGAATTTGGCGAAGTATTGGAGGTAGGGAATTATACCAATACTCCCTGCGAAAATCCCGGCAGGGAGCCTTTTGTAGAGGGAATTGAATCCCCCGCGCGCTGATCAATTTCACAGGCAGCGCGGAGCGCCCGTGCCGCCGCTTTGAACAGCGCTTCTATCTTGTGATGGTCGCTCCTGCCCCGGAGGATCTCCAGATGCAGATTACAGCCTGCCGCACTGACAAAACCCTGCCAAAAATCATCGATAGTATCGGTCTGAAACTGAAACTCTTTGCCATCAGTTCCGGCGGATTTAGATGAAGCGCCGGCAGCAATTAACGGTACACCGGAAAGCTGCCCGTCAAAAAACAGGAACGGCCTGCCGGAAATATCCACTGCGGCACGAGCCAGGGTTTCATCCATGGGAAACAGGCAGCTTCCGCAGCGAGTGATTCCTTTTTTTTCGTTTAACGCTTTTGCAAAACACTGCCCCAAAACTATCCCCGTATCTTCAACCAAATGATGCTGATCAACCTCAAGATCGCCGGAGGCTGTAATTTCCACATCAAACAATCCATGACGGGCAAAAGTATTCAGCATGTGGCTCATAAACCCGATGGGGTAATCAAGCTTCGCCTTCCCAACCCCGTCAATGTTGAGTTTTATCGATATCTCAGTCTCGTTAGTCTTCCTTATAACAACCGCAACCCTTTCCACTTTTCCCTCTTCCCTCTTAACTTTTACCTTTTACCTTGAATCACAGTACCACTTTCCGCAGATCATATTCTACAATGTCCATGGCGCCAAGATTTTTCAAACGGGGAATAATAATCGGAACCTCATGTTTCATTACGGCAATTTTAACCGCATAACCTCCGTCGCCGAATAACTGGGCAACGGTGGGACTTCGCATTGCCGGCAGTCCGTTTACCACGGCTTCAAAGCAATCTTTTGGAATGTTCATTTCCAGCATCACCCGATCACGGCCGTCAAGAACAGCGCGGAACAACATGGCAAGTTCCTCTATCCGGTTTGATTTTTCCGCATTGGCAAGCGCTTCATGCGAAGCGACAAAACGGGTGGACGATTCAAGAAGGGTACCGATAATTTTCAGACCGTTATCACGCAGGGTCTGGCCGGATGAAGTGTTATCGATGATCATGTCCGCATCATCCGGCGGGAACACTTCGGTAGCGCCGTAAGTACGCAGCAGACGGTATTGATAACCGGATTTTTCAAGCCATTGCCGTGCAATGTTTATATATTCCGTTGCAACAACAAGCTTTTTAGACCGGAGAGCCGCTTCATCAAATTCCTGCGGAACCGCTGCAACAACTTTTACCTTGTCAAAACCAAGGTCGAGAATTTCTGCAACATTTGCGCCGCTTTCCTGTATCCAGTCTGTGCCGGTAAAACCTGCATCATGGCTGCCCAATTCCAAAAGTTCGCCCACATTTTGCGGCTTCATTATTTTTGCATCGAGCCAATCCGCTCCCAGAGCCGGACGATAAGTCCTGTCGGCAAGAACTGCCGGGAACCCGGCATCGGCCAACAGGCGCACTACACCGTCATATATCCGCCCTTTGGGGATAAGTAATCGCAGTTTGTCTATCATGTGATTATTATACTAGTCTCGCACATGCTTCTTCAACATCGGCGCGGTGTCCGAAGGCGGAAAACCGGATGTAACCATTACCCGCAGGGCCAAATCCCGCGCCGGGGGTGGTCACAACATGGCATTTTTCCAGAATTTCCGAAAAGACTTCCCAACTGTCCCTGCCGGGAAAACATGCCCAGATATACGGCGAATTATCTCCGCCGGTACAGGTAATGCCCTGTGCAATCAAGGTTTTGCGGATCAATGCGGCATTTTCCAGGTAATAATCGGTTAAAAAGCGGATTTCCTTTTGGCCTTCGCTGTCCAGAGCGGCAAGCCCTCCTGCCTGTGCAATGTTGGAAGCGCCGTTAAAAATGGTGGTGCAGATACGGTTCCAGTCTGTATTTACGCTTTCGCCGCTTGCATATTTCAGAGCCTTTGGAACGATTGACCAGCCAAGGCGAACTCCGGTAAAACCCGCTGTCTTGGAAAATGAATTTACCTCTATGGCACATTCTTTTGCGCCTTCAATCTCATAAATGCTTTTGGGCAGCGCCGGGGCCCGGATAAATTCGCTGTATGCCGCATCAAAAACGATTATGGATTTTTTCTGTAAAGCCGTTTTTACCAGTGCAGCCAATTGATCTTTGTTAGCTACCGCACCGGTGGGATTATTCGGAGAGCAAAAATAAATTATGCAGTCAGACGGGATAATAGACAGATCGGGGAAAAAATCGTTAGCCGCTATGCAGGGGAGGTAAATGATTCCATCATAGCCGTTTCCTGTCCAGCCGCCGGCAGATCCAATCAGAACAGAACCATCGACATACACCGGGTACGAGGGGTCCTGCACGGCAGCCTTAACGCCGGAACCAAAGAGAAGCTGCAGGCGGCCTATGTCACATTTTGCACCATCTGAAATAAACACTTCATCCGGCTCTGCCAGACCGTTGTACAATACCGAAGCAATTTTCTCCCGCAATGCGGTAAGCCCCTGCTCATCGCCGTAACCGGAATAGCCTTCTGCGGTACCAAGCTGCCTTGCCCCTTCCGCCAGGCCGGCATTGATATGAGGCATAACGGGCTCGGTTGTATTGCCAATTCCCAGGCTGATGATCTTTGCCTGCGGATGGGCTGCGGCAAATTCCCGCCGTCTTTTGGCAATTTCGGGGAATAAGTATCCTGCCTTGATGTTGGCAATACACGGATTACGCTGCATCAGTTAATCCTTCAAAATCAAGCGTGGCGAAATAATCAGCTACGGTTTCGGGGCGGCGAATTTGAATGACGGAACCGTCCTGACGCAATAACAGTTCGCCGCAGCGGAGTTTGCCGTTGTAGTTAAAACCCATGGCCCTGCCGTGTGCACCGGCATCGTGGATCACAATAAAATCGCCTTTGCCATCATCTGCGGCAACATTAATTACGGGCAGGTTCCGCTGTATGGCAAATTTATCGTTGTTCTCGCACAGACTGCCCACTACATCATACACTTCGCTTAACGGATCGTTTTCTTTGCCGGGAACGGAGATGTGGTGATACGCATCGTACAGCGCCGGACGCATGAGATCCGCCATGCAGGAGTCCAGGGCAATGTAATTACGGTAAATTTCTTTTTTATGAATCGCACGCGAAACGAGCCAGCCATAAGGGCCGGTGATTGCCCTGCCCCATTCTGTGCAGATGTTCATCGGAACAAGCCCTGCCGGTGCAAGTATTTCGCCGTAAACTTTTTGAATCCCTTCTGCCAGAGTCTCGTAATCCACAGGGGTCTGATCGGGCCGGTAGGGTATCCCCACTCCGCCGCCCAGATTGATACATTCCAGCCGCACGCCCGTTCTATCCTTAATCTCAACAGCAAGTGTAAAAAGCAAACGTGCGGTTTCAATATGGTAGGGAATGGAAAGTTCGTTGGAAGCCACCATTGTGTGCAGGGCAAAACGCTTAACGCCTTTTTCCTTGAGCAGGGCAAAACCGCGGATTAATTGTCCCCGTGTCAGACCATACTTTGCTTCTTCCGGGTTGCCAATAATAACATTGCCTTTTTTGACAGGGCCCGGATTGTAGCGCATTGAAATTAATTCCGGCAGTCCCGCAGCCTTTTCCAGAAAATCAATGTGAGAGATGTCGTCCAGGTTTATTATTGCTCCCATCTTTCGGGCAGCCTCGTATTCCGATGCCGGGGTTTCATTGGAAGAAAACATGATGTCCTCACCCTGTATGCCGGCTATTTCGGCCAGGAGCAGTTCGGGGTAACTGGAACAATCGGCACCCAGACCTTCCTGTGCAAGAATTTTCAAGATGTACGGATTAGGGAGGGCTTTTACCGCAAAATGATTTTTATACCCGGGAAAAACAGAAAACGCCGCATTTATCCGGCGGACATTTTCGATGATGCCTTTTTCGTCATACAGGTAAAACGGCGTTGGGTACTGTTCTGCGATTTTTTCAAGATCAGCTTTGCTTAATGGAAAATACTTTTCATTCATCTTTTTATTCCGGTTATAAATACCCTTTATGCTTCAGTAATTCAGCATTGAGGATGCCGCCGCCGGCTGCGCCGCGGACGGTGTTATGCGAAAGCGCGGTAAATCGTATGTCAAACACATTACATGGGCGCAGCCTGCCGATTACAACAGACATAGCCTTGTCCAAATCGCGGTCTTTGCGCGGTTGAGGGCGGTTTTCCTCTTCACGGTAAATAATGGGCTGTTTGGGAGCCATGGGAAATTTTTGTTCCTGCGGCAGCCCCTTAAATTTTGCCCATATTTTTTTTATCGCTTCAATTGCGGGTTTCTTTTCCCCGAATTCGAGGCTGACACAGGCGGTATGTCCGTCAATGACCGGCACGCGGTTACAGCAGGCGGAAATTACCGGCAGTTCGGCGTTTTGAATAATACCATCGGTAATGGTTCCGAATATTTTAAGCGGTTCCATTTCTGTTTTTTCTTCCTCGCCGCCAATGTACGGAACAATGTTGTCAATGATGTCCAGGCTTGGTACGCCCGGATAACCGGCTCCGGAAATCGCCTGCATTGTGGTGACAATAAGCTGCTTTACCGGATAACCTGCCTGCGCCAGGGCGTGCAGGGGGATCATGTAACTCTGGATGGAGCAATTGGGTTTTACCACGATAAAGCCCTTGTTCCAGCGCCGTACTTTTTGCTGCTCCGGGATAATGTCTGTGTGGTCCGGGTTTATCTCACCGATAAGTACGGGCACATCGGCTGTCCACCGGTGCGCCGAAGCGTTGGAAATGACCGGAATGCCTGCCGCAGCATAAGCTTCTTCAAGGGCGCGCGTTTCATCTTTCCCCATTTCAAGCGCAGAAAATACAAAGGCGCATTCCCCTTTGCGCTGCGCCGCAATTGCCCGGCTGACATCGTTGGCATCTTCAACAATTATTTCTCCGGCATGGGGAGGAAAGGGATTTACCAACTGCCAGCGCCCGGCAACAGCTTCGGCATATTTTTTTCCGGCACTGCGGGGGGATGCTGCCACAAAACGTACATCAAACCACGGATGATTTTTAAGCAGGGCAATATAGTTTTGCCCCACCATTCCCGTAGCTCCCAATATTCCAACCGGAATCTTTGTCATATACTTCTCTCCCTGTTATTAAGTTAAAAGACCTAAATCAACCATTGCTTTTTTGAGCGCCGCTTCGCTTGCCGCCGATAGCTTACCCAACGGAAGCCGGACAGGTCCTGCCGGCAAGCCAAGCCAGCTAACTGCCTGCTTGACGGGAATGGGGTTCGTTTCGATAAATGCGGCTTTTACAAAGGGGAGCAGTTCAAAATGAATCTGCCGGGCCCCGGCAAAATCGCCTGACAGGAACGCCGATGCAAGGGCTTTGACCTTTGCCGGTACCACATTGGCAATTACAGAAATAACGCCGTCTCCGCCCAATGCCGCCAGGGGCAGGGCAAGGGCATCATCTCCGGACAACACACAGAAATCCCTGCCTTCGGCTGTGCGGGGAATGGCTATTTCACGAATAACATCGCCCATCTGGCCAATGTCGCCGGACGCTTCCTTAACTCCGATAATGCCGGGGATGCGGGAAATTTTTTCCAGCAGCGGCGTTTGTATATTCCTCCCTGTGCGCGAGGCAATATTGTACACGAGTACCGGAATACCTGTTGCCGCAGCGGCTTCAAAATGCCTGAAAAGCCCGTCATCATTTGGTTTATTGTAATAGGGGGTTACTACCATTGCCGCATCCGCCCCCAGGCGTTTAGCCCGTTCGGTATACATTACCATGTGTTTTGTATCATTTGAGCCGGTTCCGACAATAACCGGAACCCTCCCTTTCACGGTTTCTATGGCAACCCCGATTAATTTTTCTTCTTCATCCTCATCCAGGGTAGGTGTCTCTCCGGTTGTTCCCAGGGGGACTATGCCGTCTATGCCTTCCGAGATCTGGAATTCGATTAACCGGCGAAACCCCTCATAATCAACTTCGCCGGATTCCCCCATGGGGGTAATGAGCGCTGTAAAAGCACCGCGTAACTTTGTCATATTTTCACCAGAAAATTAGGATAGGTCATTTTAATCTAAACAGGTGTTTTCTTCAACACACAGGCAAGCACTTTTTTTTGCCCACTCGGGGAGCAGGGTTTCCGGCCCGGCGGTAAATGCCTTAACGAGGAGTTCTGCGCCGGTATTGAAAACAGGAGTCAGGATTTCGGTTTCGGCAGCGGTAAAATTGGATAAAACCCAATCGGCAATGCCGGCGTTCCGGCTGGCTTCGATGCTGCCGCCTTTACCGGGAACCCTGTCATCCGGCCTGCCAATGCCAATACGCAGCCGCCAGAAATCAGCACTGCCCAAACTGGCCTTTATTGAACGAAGGCCGTTGTGTCCGCCCAGGCCGCCGGAAAATTTCAGCGAAATGGTTCCCAACGGCAGTTCAATATCATCGTGAACAACAATAATTTCATCAATGTTTATTTTATAGAATGATGCGGCAGCCAGTACGGACTTGCCTGAAAGGTTCATGTAGACTTGCGGTTTTAGAAAATGGTATTTTTCCAGACCGACATACAAAGCCCGGAATTTATCCTGCCAGTTAAGAACAGGATAAATCTCCAGGGCTTCAGCCAGCATCCAGCCTGCGTTGTGTCTGTTACGCCGGTACTTTATTCCGGGATTTCCCAAAAAGACAGCAAGACGCAGCATTACAATATGGAATGAACTCTATTATTCTTCCCAAAGCCCGCTTCTGATTTCTCCTCTAATGCTTGGAATTTCCAAAATCATACCGGGAAGAATAAAATTGGGATTGTTGGGACGGGGCAACCTATCCCTGTTTGCTTCAAAAAGAACCCGCCACTGGAACGGATCCCCGTAAATTTGCGGCATTGCGGCAATATTCCACAGGCAGTCTCTGGTAGTTAACCAGCTTCTGACACGGAATTGTGCAGGAAGATCCGGCCGCGTGCCGGTATCTGTCTGTTGTTGTGCCGCTTGCTGTGCTGCTGCTTCACGTGCTGCTGCTTCACGTGCTGCGGCTTCTCGTGCTGCTGCTTCACGTGCCGCTGCTTCTTGTGCTGCTTGCTGTTGTGCTGCTTGCTGTGCTGCGGCTTCTCGTGCCGCTGCCTCTCGTGCTGCTGCTTCTCGTGCTGCTGCTTCTTGTGCGGCTTGCTGTTGTGCAGCTTGCTGTGCTGCGGCTTGTTGTGCAGCTTGCTGTTGTGCGGCTTGCTGCGCTGCTGCCTGTTGTGCTGCCTGCTGTTGTGCGGCTTGCTGTGCTGCTGCCTGCTGTTGTGCGGCTTGCTGCGCTGTCCGTTCATTGTTCCTGCGAACTATATCATCGTATGCGTCAGCTGCTGCCAGGTAGAGAGATGTGGCAGCCGTGATTTCGGCAAGGGTTCCCCTTCGCGCGTTTGTTGCGTTCTGGTTCCTTGTTTCGGCGGCTCTCCATTCATTCGGGAAATTTGCCTGCCCGCCTGCACCGGATGCCTGCCTTCGGGATTGTTCAGCGCGCGCTATTGCCGCCTGCAATGCATTGTTTGCTTCGGTTGTATCCGCGGCAAGCCTTTCGCCGCTTCTTCGGGCAATATCATCATACGTGTCAGCTACTGCGTTATGCATTGCCGCTGCCGCAAGAATCTCTTCCGGGGTGTTTGTTCTGGCATTCCGCGCTGCGGTATTTCTGTTATCCGCCGCAGTCATTTCATTGGGGAAATATGTCTGTCCGTTTGCTGCCATTGCTGCCTGCCTGGACCTTGCGGCACGAGCCATTGCTTCATCAAGTGCGGACTGGGCTTCATTTCTTTCACGTTCTTCAGCTTCACGCAATGCGGCGGCTGCCGGATCGGGTTGCTCAGTGACCGGAGGCTGTTCGGTGACCGGGGGCTGCTCAGTAACCGGGGGCTGTTCAGTGACCGGAGGTTGCTCGGTAACCGGAGGCTGCTCGGTGACTGGGGGCTGTTCTACAGGTTCTTGTTCATCTGCAGGTTCCTGTTCATCTGTGAATTCCGGTTGTTCTCCGAATTCCGATTGATCTGCCTGTTCCTGTTGATCCGTAGCTTCTGTCTGTTCAGCGGGTCCCGGGCGCCGTTCCGGGCGTTCTGCCGGTGTACGTTCCGGACGTTCCGCAGGTGTTCGCTCAGGTCTTTCCGCACGTTCGCGTTCCGGCCGTTCTGCACGCTCGCGTTCCGGCCGTTCTGTGGTTGTACGTTCTGCGCGCTGGCGTTCCGGACGTTCTGCCGCTTCACCATCGTCTCTCTGGCGCGGGGTTGGCCGAGTACGCTGGGGAGTTTCCGTTTCTTCATCGGAAGTTGCCGGCGCATCTACTTGCCGGGGGGTACGGGGTTGAACCCTTGGCGAAGATGGTACGATTGGCGTAAAAGCCGGTCCTGACGGTCCTGATGGTGTGGTTGGTGTAAATTGCGTCGGAGGCGGTGTTCCACATACACTAAACAGGACTAAGCTGAGTACCAACATCCCTAATAATTGAATTTTTTTCATTTTTACCTCCTTAGGTTTGTATACATATAATAGTTATTTATCACAATAACATATTAACTTCAGTATTGTAAAGTAGTAATAGTTCATCTGCCGCTCTGTCCAGCTCCACTGTACGGTTTTCTTTTTCGCGGCGGTGTTTTATCTCAACCTGCGGACGGGGCAGCGCAAGGCCTTTTTCGCCCACTACCACCCGCCAGGGAATCCCGGTAAGGTCTGCATCATTGAATTTGACCCCCGGGCGCTCATTGCGGTCATCCAAAAGGACTTCAATGCCTGATTTTTCAAGCACGGCGGCAAGCTCATCGGCGGCAACTTTTACCTCACCCTCATATTTAATAGGGACAATGATAACATGCCAGGGTGCGACTGAAACCGGCCATATTATCCCTGCTTCATCATGGTGCTCTTCTATGACCGAGGCAAGAGTTCGGTCTACCCCGATACCGTAGCTGCCCATGGTTGGAATTTGGCTTTTCCCGTTTTCGTCAAGATAGCTAACATTCATGCTGCGGGTATACTTGTACCCCAGTTTGAAAATATGGCCCAGTTCATTGCCTTTTTTCTCATACAGTTCACCACCGCAAAGGGGACAGAGGTCGCCGGCTTTTACCGTGCGAATATCGCCGATTACCGATCCGGTAAAATCCCGCCCGTAGGCAACATGCCGGTAATGCAAATCCTTTGCAAGCGCACCGGTAATGCCATCGGTTATGGCGGTAACAGTGTGATCCACGATGATGGGCAGCGTTTTTAACCCCACCGGGCCGGCAAAACCAACCAGCGCATTGGTCAGACGCACCACATCACTATCTGCGGCAAGCTCTACCTCTGCCGCTTTTACCAGGGCGGCAAGTTTAGTTTCATTTACATCAAGATCGCCCCGAATCGTTACGGCAAAAAACTTTTCGGGAACCGGCGCCGACTCATCTTCAATATTAATGGCACGATAAATCAGTGTTTTAATAAAATTGGTGGGGCTATTATTTAAAAAAGTACACAATTCATCAATGGTTTTGACATTGGGGGTATCAATTTTTTCAAAAAGCGGGGTATTTGCAGCCGCTGCGACTGATTCTTCCGGTGACCGGGCGGTAAAATCCGGTTTGCACCCGGCTTTTTCTACATTTGCGGCATAATCGCAGTCTTTACAGAGGATCAATGTATTGTCGCCGATTTCGCTTTCCACCATGAATTCTTCCGAGCCGGAGCCGCCCATCGCCCCTGAGTCCGCTTTAACGGGAATTACCGTCAAACCGCAGCGTTTGAAAATCTTCCGGTAAGCGCGTCCCATTGCCTGATAGGTTTTGTCCAGGCTTTCGTCATCTCGGTGCCATGAATAGGCATCTTTCATTACAAATTCACGACCGCGCATCACGCCGTAACGGGGGCGTATCTCATCACGGTACTTTGTATTAATCTGGTACAGGGACAGAGGAAGCTGCCGGTAACTGGAAAGCTCGTCACGCACGATGGCAGTAAATGCTTCCTCGGCGGTGGGAGTGATGACAAAGTCATTGTCAAGCCTGTTTTTCACCCGCAGCATTGCTTCTCCCATTGCCTCCCATCGTCCCGATTCTTTCCATACTTCGCCGGGTTGTACCACGGGAGGTTTCATTTCAAGCGCACCGATGGCGTCCATCTCTTCACGGACGATCTGCTCCACTTTGCGAAACGCCCGCAGCCCCATCGGCAGATAGGCAAAGAGGCCGTTGGCAAGTTTGCGAATCATGCCGGCGCGAAACATCAGCCGGTGGCTGGCAATTACTGCATCTGCGGGAACTTCCCGCAGGGTGGGGATAAATGCGCTGGAGTAGTTCATGGTTTTACTATAACAGAGAAAAGGGAAAAGGTAAAAGGGAAAAAGAAAGGTAAAAAGTACCTAAAGCAAAAAAATGACTTCACAAAAGGACAATTGCAAAACAAGAAAAAAAAGGATAATATGTAACGAGAAATAATACAATGCGGGTAGAATTAACAAAGAAAGCCGCACGGCAGCTTGACCAGACAAACGAACCCTTAAAAAGCCGTATTATTAAGGCATTAAGAAAATTAGAAAAAGAACCGCCGGAGGGAGATATAAAAAAATTCCAAGGGCTGGACGGCTACAGGGCACGGATAGGCGGTTACAGGATTTTGTTTGATATTGAACCCGATGTCATTTCGGTTTATAAAATCGCTCCGCGAGGGCAAGTGTACAAGGAGGACTAATGACAACACAAACGGTAAACAGGCAGCACCTTCACGATTATATTAACGCAATGCCGGAATACAGCCTTCATATTGTAGAACCTATACTGGCTCACTTTGCAGATGAGCCTCTGGTGATTGAAACAAATTTAACCGCAGATGAAAAAGCAGATATTGCAGAAGGACGCAAGCTCCGCAAGGAATATCCTGAAGAATTTGTTTCATTGAATCATTATTTAGAGCATGGCGTTTCTTAGCCGGAATTTCTGGATGTTTTGGGTACTTTACAAATTATAACCATTATGTTATATACTGTAAGACAATGTTACTATATGTAACAGAAGGAGAAAAAATGAAAAATCTGCTCTTTTTTGTAATGATTATTTTAGCTTTTTTACTTTTTGGCGCTTGTCAATCATATCCGGATGATATTCCTGAATCACGGCCTCCGCGGTTGGCAGATCAGGAACCACGTCCGGACCCGCCGCCGCGACCGGATCCACCCCCGCGGCCTGATCCGCCGCCACCACCGCCTCCGCCTCCGCCGCCGCCATCAGGGTCAGGGACTAACATACATGGCCTCATTCTCAACGGCGCTCAGCGGTATATTGTTGTCAGAGGGGATACGTTGTCTGCTATTGCCAGAACTAAATACCAGAATATGTTTTATTATCCGCTTATTATGATGGCTTCGGGCAATGTTACTAATCAAGATCGTATTTATCCGGGGATGGAATTAAACTTGCCCGATCTGCAGCAAAATTTAGCTAATCCCTCATCCCGTGCTTCCATAAAGAGATACATGGAACAAATTGCGGCGCAACAGCGGCGGGCCGGAAGGGTCAGGACTGCTGCCAGTATTCTTAGCCTTGCTAATTCTTTGTAAGCACGAGGGGGAAGTGGGTTTGTTATTAAGTTTTGCTTAATACCGGTAAGGGGAGGGCGCCCAGCCGGCGAAACCATGCTGGGGAATCTGACTACGGAGTCTCCTGACTATCTGACCATTTAAATACTATTTTGAAATTTTAGTGGTCAGATGGTCAGGCATTTATTTTAATACTAATTGTAATACTTTTCTGTTGGTCTCCTCCGTCAGGGAATCCTGCAAATGTTTTCGCCGGCTGGGCGCCCTCCCCTTACCGGGCTTATTCGGCTGGATAATAACAAACTGCTATAAGGGATAGGGGGATAAGGTTGCAGCGAAACCATGCTGGGGAATCGGGCTTATTAGGTTTAGTATGGCTTAATAATGAAAAATGTAGAGAATATCTTCAAAATTGCGTTGGAAAATGTGCCATATTTATGTTACAATATTAAGTATGGATGAGCTATCCTGTTTAATCTATAAAGGGACAGTATTTTCCCTAAAGTGGTATTATGATAAAAATGGGAAAAGTGCTGCTTTTGATTATTTTAAGGAATCTACAGAAGATTTACAGGATAAATTCCTTATCCTTGTGAAGAAAATGGGAGATTTTGGCAAAATTTACGATATTGCAAAATTTCGGAATGAAGGAGATGGCATTTATGCTTTTAAACCTCAACCTGACAGGTATTTATCTTTTTTTACAGATGGCCGGGAAATTATTGTAACAAATGGGTTCAGGAAAAAAACAGATAAACTGCCAAAAAATGAAAAAGACTTGGCTATGAAATATAGACAGGATTATCTCGAAAGAAAAGCCGGAGGTAAAAATTAATGGAATCTACATTTGATAAATACATCAACAGTAACACAAAAAGAAAAGAAAAATTCGAAAAAGAATATAACGAATTTCTTTTATCAGAATTTGTTCTCGAAAAAATGGAAGAAGAAAATATTTCTGTAAGGGCATTGGCTCAAAGAGCAGGGGTGTCTCCAACAGTGATACAAAAAATACGAAGTAAAGATGCTGAAAGGATTAATTTCAGAACATTTACAAATGTATTAAATACATTAGGATACAGAATAAATATTGAAAGAAAATAGTTTTAATAATTTTGCTTAATACCGGTAAGGGGAGGGCAGCCAGCCGGCGAAACCATGCTTGGGAATCTGACTACGGAGTCTCCTGACTATCTGACCATTTAAATACTATATTGAGATTTTAGTGGTCAGATGGTCAGGCATTTATTCTAATACTAATTGCAATATTTTTTTGTTGGTCTCCTCCGTCAGGGAATCCTGCAAATGGTTTCGCCGACCAGCCGCCCTCCCCTTACCGGGCTTATTCAATAGAGATAATAATAAACTGCTGGTTCCATCGTGACTGCTCCGATGGCAGGTGGGATAAGGGGGTGTATAAAATAATCCTTGACAATATGTCATTTAGTGCATATAATATATGTATGTGGGATGTATATTCTACAGAGGAATATTTAATCTGGTTCTCAAATCTATCAGATTTTGATAAAGAAGAAATTAACTACAAAGTACGTTTATTGGAGGAATTTGGTCCAAATTTGGGCAGGCCACATGCAGATACATTAAAAGGTTCCAGTGTTAATAATTTAAAGGAATTGAGAATAAAAACAAACGATCATTTATTTAGAATAGCATTTTATTTTGATGTTAATAGAAATGGATTATTATTAACAGGTGGGGATAAAAAATGTAAAGATGAAAAATTGTTTTATAAGGATTTAATTACACATGCTGAAGAATTAATAAAACTTTATAAAAATTATAATTGTTAATAGGAGGTTCAATCATGGCTCAAAAATTAAGAAAAGCAGTAGAGGCTATGGAATCAATGATGTCTTCTGAATCGGTTGAGCGTTCAAGAAAAAAGGCTGAACATGAAATTTTTGCAATAAAACTGGGTATTTTACGTGAGAAACGTGGCTTAAAACAAAATGAAATAAAAAATTTCAGTCAAACATCAGTATCAAGGTTAGAAAGAAGAAAAGATATAAAAATTTCAACACTGGCTGATTATTTACATGGCTTAGATATGGGCTTAGAGATTAGAACGTACCCTAAAAATAAAAAAATAAATATGGAAGAAGAAGTACTATTAAGGTTATGAATATCTGGTCTGGATGTGGAATTAATTTTGCTTAATACCGGTAAGGGGAGGGCGGCTGGCCGGCGAAAACATGCTGGGGAATCTGACTACGGAGTCTCCTGACCAGTGTCAGATGGTCAGGCTTATATTCTAATACTAATTGCATTACTTTTCTTTTGGTCTCCTCCGTCAGGGAATCCTGCAAATGTTTTCGCCGGCTGGGCGCCCTCCCCTTACCGGGCTTATTCGGCTGGATAATAACAAACTGCTACGAGAGAGATAGGGGGATAAGGTTGCAGCGAAACCATGCTGGGGAATCTGACTACGGAGTCTCCTGACTACCTGACCTTTAAATATTATATTTAAATTTTAGTGGTCAGGTAGTCAGGCATTTATTCTAATACTAATTGCAATATTTTTCTGTTGGTCTCCTCCGTCAGGGAATCCTGCAAATGTTTTCGCTGCCCAGCCGCCCTCCCCTTACCGGCCTTATTCAATAGAGATAATAATTAACTGCTACAGGGATAGGGGGATAAGGTTGCAGCGAAAACATGCTGGGGAATCTGACTACGGAGTCTCCTGACCAGTGTCAGATGGTCAGGCTTATATTCTAATACTAATTGCAATGCTTTTCTGTTGGTCTCCTCCGTCAGGGGATCCTGCAAATGTTTTCGCCGGCCGGGCTCCCTCCCCTTACCGGATTTATTCAATTGCTTCTACGGGCATTTTTGCATTTTCAGTGTCGCTTGATAATTTTGGGAAAAAATGGTATATTTTATATGTGGAAGATAAAAAACAGAGAATAAAGCGCAAAGTAAATGCTTTTTTGCATAATTTTGGCAAATTTATAATTGGAACCGTCTAAACCTGTATGGTTAAAATAATTATTACGTGTTAGGCGATCGGTTTTGTTTTCAAATACCTGCTCTACATTCACGAATTGTTTCTACAATATCTTGGGTTGTAATTCCAAGTTTCACTCTTGGAATATTATCAAAAGGAGTTTTTGATAATTGCTTTACCGGGAGTAATTTATATTTACTACCATCGTTATTTTTTATAATAACTTCATCAATTAGTGCAGCATCAAAAACCTTTTTTGTATCTTGAGTTAAATCAGAAATACTAAATATCAACATATTCAACCTCCTAAAATTGTAATGCCAATATTTTCTCCAAACTTTTTCATTTCTTTGTCTAATGTTAATAAAGGTATATTTAATGATTTTGCTGTATCCAAGAAAAAAGCGTCATATGCATATATTTTATATTTCCATACTATTTGTATTATATTTTGAAGATTATTTTCAAATAACTTTATTGGGATTTTTTGAAAACTGTTAACTAATTCCTCCATTTTACTTTGATCATTAATTCGTCCTTTTTTTAACATTCTTGATAGACAGTTCACAATTTCAAATGAAATGACATTTGGAGAGACAAATGTAGCATTTTGTGAATACTCAATAACTATATCAGCTTCTGGCTCATCGGCAATAACTGTAATTAATGCACTTGTATCTATTACAATTTCCATGATATCAGGATACTTTAAAAACAATTATTTGTCAACTGTATGATATTTCATATAGTAAAGTTTATATAAATTAATAATATTATGCTATACAATTGATTTAATAATCCTACTTATAACCACATTAGCTTAAAACTAAGAATATCTATACATTTTTCAAACCATTCATTACTGTCGCATAACTGTCGTTAAACTAAATACTATCTTTGTGCATTTGTGCATTTGTGCGCCCTCCCCCTACCGGGGTCCCCCTATCGGGGGGTGGCGAATTTTTGGGTCCATCTGTTTCCTGCATGACCTACACCTAAGTGTGTGAGGTTTGCATTTAAAATGTTATTGCGATGGCCTTGTGAGTTCATCCAGGCATTTACTACTACTGCAGGGGTTGGATGGCCCCTGGCGATGTTTTCGGCGCATAAACGCCATGAAAATCCTGCGCGTGTTATTCTTTGACCGGGGTTGGAACCGTCTAAACCTGTATGGTTAAAATAATTATTACGTGCCATGTCTTCGCTGTGTGCTCTTGCTGCTGCGCCCAGTTTGTTGTCCCATTCCAGTGAGGGTAATCCGTGTTTTACCCGCTCTTCATTTGTAAGTTCAAATACGGTCCACTCAAATTCATTATATGTGTATGGGATTGTATCATCGATTGAATTATTGCAGGTAACCATTGAAAACATGATTACAGCAATGATGGCGATTATACCTAATATTTTGTAAATATTATTCACAATATAATTCCTTTATTTATTGTTACATTAAAAAAGGGTGTCCTTTTGGACACCCTCCTTTTTTTCCCTGACTGCGTAAGTATTTGTGCTTACGCATTGGGGTTGTTTTCTAATAAAAACGCAATGCGTGGCCTATGGAGACGCGGTGCTGCAGGGATTCGAAATCCAACGGTGTGCGGGCTGAATAACCTAAACGTAAGTAGTTGCGGCCGCCGCCGAGGAATAAACCGGCTGATCCTTCAAATACTACGCCGGTAATGATGTGGTCGTTTCTGCTATCAGGCAATATGTAGCGGGTGTCCAGATAACCGGCGCCGGTGCCCAGATAGAAGCCGCCTGCGCGTGCAAACGGGAGAAACAGGTTGACACTGCCGTAGAAATACAACTGATAGTACTGTGCCCTGTCGTAAGCGGGGTTTTCCTTGTCTTTTTCGTTAAGGAATGTTCCGATTTCTGCGCCTGCTTCAAAAAATGTAAATGGTACCGGTGCCATGGTGAGGGCTGCGTTTGCAAAACCGAGGGGGCTTGTGTATTCAAAGCCGTCGTCTTTGGAAATTTCAAACGTGGTGCCGAAGTTTAAGCCGAAGCTCCAGAACTTGCGACCGCCGTCAAGCCAGAAGCGTTCTCTGTTTTCTGCTTTGGCAATCGAAGGATCTTCTACTTCAACATCCATGGCTGCCATTGCTGCTGCGGCTGCTGCCTGTGCGGCTTCGGTTCTTAACAGCATTTCCATTCCGTACGGGTTTGTTAATGCCAGGGCAATTCTGGGCATCCGGGTGAGACCATAGGTCAAACCCTGATAGTTTTCTTCGCCGAGGGCTACGTGGTCCAGGCCTGCCATGTCATAAATGTTGGCGGTAAATGTGTTTACCTCTCCGTCTGCTTTTATGGTGTTAAAAAGGGCCAGATCGGTGATGCCTTCGTATGTGGGGTTTTCTGTTTCGGGGTCATAGTCAATGGGGAATATTCCATACACGAATTGATCGGCCAACTGATACATGAGTACCTGTGCCAATACAGCAGCTTCTTCCGAGCTTGTTCCGGCGCGTGATACGGGAGCGGGAACATACAGGCGCGGAAGGGTACTTGTGTCGCGGCTTGCTGCCTGTGCAAATATACGTGCCACTTCGAAGATGTCTACTTCTTCACGGGCCCGGTACTGCTGGTAATAACCTGCCACGAGCTGTTCCTCATCAATATCAATGAGGCTTAACAGTACGATATGCCGTCCATCTATTGTTGCTATATGACCTGCAATGACATGTGATGCATCATAATCATACCCTGCATCAATGATGGAATTTGTATCCAACTGTGCAGCACCCCCGCGCTCTTCGACAATTGATATATCATAGAAGACATTTAGCAGAGGATTTCTAAAGCCGCCTACATCTTCTTCTTCAAAGAATATGTACGCAAACTCCTCTGCGTCGCCGGGCATACTGCCGGTGAATGGCAATATGACCAGGCTATCATGTATCTCGGCGGATAGTGCGGCAGGAACCAGCAAAGCGGGAAGCAGCACCATCGCCAGAAACATTTTTTTAATCCAACATCGTTTCTTCATATTTACTCCTAAATATGGTGGTAAGGAGCGGGCTTGCAACCCGCCCCCGAACTTAAGCCTTTCCCAAGATTAAGTTCATAATAATTGCCCCGCACAAAGGCGCTTGCGCATAAGCGCGGGACATTTCCAAACTTAATCTTAAGCATCAGATTCCCTTGCTGCGCGCATTTGTACAGGCCTGGAAGCATACGCTTTCCCGTCCTGCCTAACGACAATTACCGTCACCATATCATAGTTCATATCTTCTGTAAAAGCGCCAGCAGTAACGTTCAATATTTCAATCTCGCTTCCTGCTGCTGATGCCGCTGCCGTTGGACCAACTATCTGAGCGGCAGTCCACGTATAAGGAGCAGCTTCACTTACATAATTCTTACCATTGCCTGACCGTAACCTGACCACAATCTGCCCAAACTCAGTAACAAAGAATACATTAGTACCGGTAGTAGTACTGCCTAAAGCTCCTATATTAGGAAGCATAAGTACAATGCTCTGAGTTCGTGAAGTCGCTGCAGTCGGAGGGGTTACGCCGCCTGTTGCTGTTGCTCTGAATGTAGAATCTGCATAAAGGTACAGGCCTCGGAACTCATAGGCATCAGTCCATGTACCAGCGACTGATCTCACTTGCAATGCCACATTTATCGTATCGGTTACCAGAGGTATAGTGACAAGATCAGGATTAGTTTGTGCAACGATAAATGTTGCGGTATACGTATTTCCTTCTTTGACAACGGTGGTAAGAGCAACAGGTGCCTTGGTGGCGTTTGGAAGAGTTTCACCGGTGAAATTACCCATACCGGTTAATCTCATTAATCGGACATCAGCAATATCAATTTCTCCATCATCATCCAATCCCGGTATTTCCTTATCGAATGTAAACTGTACCTGTCTTGTACCTGTAGAGAAAAAACCAAAGCCCGGTACTTCTATTCTGCCACCGTCAATTGATGTTGCAGAAATAATTTGAGGTCCGGGTATTCCAAACAGCTCAACTATCCCGTTCCGGCCATTTGCATTACCGCTTGTTACATTGACACGGTAAAATCCAGGATCAAAGTTAACATCCAATGTGGCATGGTCATGGTCGAAAGTATACGTGAGAATACTTGAAGGAAAAACAGTTGGGGCTATCGTAGGAATACTAAAACCACCTACACTTCCAGGAGCACCATTTTGTACACTCCTCCACTCAATAGACGGAGCAGCAGGGAGTTCCCTGTCGAATGTCAGCGTTATCTCGGTGGATTCCGCAACATCCTTAGATCCGTCAGCGACTATTCTGAGGAGCTGTATCTCGGGACCTACATGCAAAAAGAATGAATCCTGAATACCGGTTGCACTCGTAGTGCCGCCTTGTAATGTAAATGCATAATTACCGGCTACTACTGAAGTAAAATTATAAACTACAGTATATCCATTAGGTTGAGCAGTAGGGGCGGCAATACCTGTAGGAGGAGTGGCAGTACCCGTCGCCGTCCAGATAATGGTTGGGGCGGCGGTCATTGTCCGGGTGAATGTCATTGTAACCTGGGATGTATTTATTCTGCCTGATTCGCCGTTCGACGATACGCTTAAGAGCCTGTTCCGCTCTAGATGTATGAGGACGGTCCTTGTTATTGTTTCCGGTAACGGAGGATTACCGCCGCTAATATCAATTTCATAAATACCATCCACTGTTCCTAATGTGGCATGGGGAGTTACACTAAGACCGTAAAGTGCCCGGCGTCCCCCAGGAACAGTATCTGCTACACCTGCAGTTCCGGCAACAATAGTAGCAGTTCCACCGCCAGGTATAGTTCTAAAGACAACAGTTGGAGCATTGGTATTTGTACCGCCAACAACCAAATTACGTAAATTCAACGTCAGCTCACTTGAAGATTCTTCATTGGCTGAGCCGTCAGCACTGTGACTTTCGACAACTTGATTTGCCTGATGTATCAGCACTGTCATTACTATTGGTAAAGATCCCACTGACGGGGTACCGCCTGTTATGGAAATTTGATACAAACCACCCATTATTCCGGTGGCGCTAGTAATATTATACCTTGCTACCAAATTATTAACTGATGAGGCGACACTGGCAGTACCGGCAACAAGATCGGTACTTTCTCCACCGCCCTCTATTGGTAAAAATACAACTCTTGGAGCATTGCCTACATCGGCTGCAGTAGTACCAACACCTTCACGGAGATTGAGTGTTAGTACACCAGAAGTTGTAACACCGGCGGTTCCGTCAACTGATGCGCTGAACACAAACTGATCGGGAATTTCGGCACGATAGATTGTGACTACTTCTGACTGCGGCGAGCCGACAGTTGCTGTCGTCAGGGAGCCGCCATAAAAGTCTATAATCCAGGCGCCTGCCGGGACCGTATCAGGTACAGTATATACCAATGTTGGTGTATTCACTCCCGAGGCAGCAGTAATCCGAATAGGACCAGTACTATTCCTGAATTCCAGGGTTGGAACGGTAGCTACCGGCCCGTTAAAAACTACCGTAATTGTTGTAGTATTAGAGGGGGACGGATCGTCAGAGCCGTTTGCAACTGCATTGACGACTGCCAGGAAGGGGGCTTCATGCAATGTAACAACTGTTTGAAAGCCCGCGGCGGGGACAGGATTTTCGGGTCCGCCACCTTGTTGTACATCAACAAAGAATGTACCGGCACGCGGGTTAACAATAGTATATGTTGCTACATATCCTCCTCCCAATGGCGTGAGCGCTCCATTAGAAGTAGCAAGAGAACCGATAGCCGTTTGGTCTATAGTACTAAAGTTAACGGATGGAGCGGTACCTGTGCCAGTTGCCGGATCAAAAAATGACTTGTAGAATGTTAACGTCAACAGGGTACTCGTAGATTCGCCCAATGAGCCGTTAACTGTTGCGCTTAAGAGCTTTTGGGGGTCTTCACTGGCTTTATTCAACACAACGCCGCGATCTTCGATGGTTAAATATCTTTCTCCGCCGGCTGTGTCTGCAATTATATCAACATAAAAAGCGCCGCCGATATCAAAAGGTCCCATAGCACCGTCTATGTTAAAGAAATAAGCGGAGCCTTGTCTGTTTTCCAAAGTAGTAGTACCCCAAGGAGTATTCGCAGGAAAAGAAGCATCAACCTGATCAGGGTTTGCACTCCCGTCAAACATCTTTATCGTAACGATTGGAGTGGTGGGCAGTACTTCACTGAATGTCAACATCAGCATGTCGCTGTCAACCTGGCCCGGGAAACCGTTTGCGGTCAGGCTTAAAAGTTCTATATCACCAGAGACGATATCTCTTTCATAAATACCAATTTCGGGAATGTTATAGCTGGCGAACTGGATATGTTCTTTATAATCATAGACGACAATTCTGTCTATGCTTCTGTCCATGTCTCGGATAAAAAAGAACCGCATGGTGCCAATGTGCCGGTTGCTGGTATATTCATAGAATTTAAATGTACCGTCGAGCAGTTCAAGCGTAGAATCGGGGGGTGTGGGGGGAACTTTAGTACGGTCACCCAAAAACTGCGGGGATGATGCGTTAATAAAGGAAAGAATATCCCAGTCATCAACGACAACGCCATCAGTCCTTGAACCGCGTCTACCGTCTGTCATTTCATCAAGCCTTCTGAAAGCCCAGGGCGGCCCTCCATCACTATTAGGATTACTGCCGTCATTAGCCAGGTTCAACAACCGGTAGCCGTCAGAGCCGATTTTATTCCGGTTTGCCAAGACCCATTGCTCATACGACAGATACGACAGGTTCCTGCCGGAAGTACCCATGTACTGCAAATTAATAACCTCGCTGGTAAATTCCAGCCGCATGGCCACTGTTCCGCGAATACCTTCGGAAATTGTAATTGACTCAGTAGGAGCAAGCGAAAACCAAATACTGCCCTCCTCAGCCATATTCCAAAATCCCTGCATTCGGTGCAGGGCTTCTACATTAGTAACCTGTCCCCCCTGGCTAGGCGCTGGGGTAAAAGGGTTACTGCACCCGGCAATTAATCCAAGTGCCACCAAGGCTAGTATTATTGAATACCGCTTTTTTTTCATACCTTTAATTCTCCTCTGAAACTGGTTTTGCCGCCTTCTGCGGCATTTGATACTATCATATCGCTTTTGAAATTTTTTGTCAACCCCCAGGTGATCTTTTTTTGTCCCTAAATGCAAATTATGCGAGGGTCTTTCGATGGCATGTGTGTGTCCCTGAAGCAGACTTATGCGGGTTTGGCGGCGGCGCACGGTGTCCAATAAAAAAACTTGTGCGGGTTTAGCGGCGGCGCACGGTGTCCCATTAAAAAACTGGTGCGGGGCCCGTCGGCGGCACACGGTGTCCAAAAAAAACTTGCGCGGGTTTAGCGGCGGCGCACGGTGTCCCATTAAAAAAACTGGTGCGGGGCCCGGGGGCCGGCAAACCCCCCCCCTCCCCGCCCCGCTACCCCCCCAACCCCCCCCGCCA